>OLHA01000225.1_pt1 | contig 32956 bp, 32 predicted proteins | sample 1605961 | NCBI WGS metagenome assembly OLHA01 (sample SAMN03283288) | human gut metagenome | biome: human-associated habitat; material: feces | host: Homo sapiens | place: Peru | collected 2012
CAAGAAATTTAAGAAGGTCTAATTCCTTTGTTGTAAATGGCTTTTCTTCACCATTAACAAATACTCTTCTTGCTGTCTTATCAATCTTGATTCCTCTGATTTCGATAATATTGTTATTGTGCTTAGAATTGCTTACAAGTCTGTCATATCTTGCAAGGTGTGCCTTAACTCTTGCAACAAGCTCGCTAGGGCTGAATGGCTTGGTCATGTAATCATCCGCACCAACTCCAAGTCCTCTTATCTTATCGATATCTTCCTTCTTGGCAGATACCATGATAATAGGAATATCCTTAACTTCTCTTACCTGCTTGCATATCTCGAAACCATCAATTCCGGGAAGCATGATATCAAGGATACACATATCAATATCCTCATGCAGTGCAGCCGCAAGGCCACTTGTTCCATCATTACATACCTCAACCTCATATCCATTAAGTTCAAGGTAATCCTTCTCAATATCTGCAATACTCTCTTCATCTTCTACAATTAATATCTTGCTCATAGCCAGTCCCCTTTCGTGTAGTTTCATTATGCATTCTCAGGATTCTCTTCATCCTTTGCTTTCAGCAGATTAAGATGCATGGTCGTGCCTTCGCCCTCTACACTCTCTGCCCATATCTTTCCTTTGTGGTCCTCAACAATCTTCTTAACAATTGCAAGACCAATACCACTTCCACCATGTTTGCTGTTTCTTGATTCATCAGTTCTATAGAAACGCTCAAATATTCTCTCAACATCTTTAGCTGCAATGCCAATACCGTTATCTGAGAATATTGCATGAATGTAGTCGCCTTCATCGTACAGGTCAATCTTAATCTTTCCCTGTCGTCCCTCAGCCATATACTTAACCGAGTTACTTATAATATTATTAACAACCCTCTTTAGCTGCTCCGGATCAACATTCATATATGCCGGCTCAGTAAGATGGTCATTATATTCCAGTTCAATCTGGCTTGCCTCAAGCTCAGTGCCTATCTCTTCACAACAGTCTCCAAAGTAGTCGCTTACATTACATCTGACAAATGTATATGGAACCCTGTTAGTATCAAGCCTTGAATATATAGTAAGCTCATCAATCAGCTTGTCCATATCATTAACCTTGTTAGCAATAGTCTGGATATACTTAGCCTGCTTCTCAGGCGTGTTGGCAATTCCGTCACGCAAGCCTTCGACATATCCTTTAATAGCCGTAAGCGGAGTCTTTAAGTCATGTGAAATATTTCTAATAAGCTCCTTTTCCTCGGCATCAGACTTAATCTTGTCCTCCGCACTCTGCTTAAGTACGACTCTCATCTCCTCAAAATCCCGGCATACATCTCCGATTTCGTTGTTAGACACCTTTGGCATCTCGAAATCCATATTGCCTTCTTTAATATTATCAGTTGCAAGCTTCAGCTTATTAAGTGGCTTAACAATAGAACTGTATATCCACAGAGTAAGTCCAAGACTTGTAATAATAAGTACCATAATTATAACAAATATAACCTGCATTATAAATGTCTTAATCTGTGGAAGAATCTGTTTCAATGAAGTAACAATTGACACACTGTAAAAATTATCTTCTGAATCCTCAAAATTAAGCTGTTTTATAAGACTCTGGTACTCTCCACCCTTGTAAGTCCCAACATCAGAAACATTCTCTTCATCAGCAGAATATTCAGGAAGAATCTTTACAATTTCGCTGTCTGGTGCTTCTGTTGAATTATATATAATAATTCCATTCCTTCTTACAACAAGACAGGACATCTTAGATGACAGTTCTTCTGATAATTCATCAAGATATTCCTTATTAGTAAACTGCTCCGGCGAAGTATCAACCTCCGTCTTCATATCCTTATATATGCTGTCAGTAATCTTTCCAAAAAGTATTATAGGTGAATATACGCCAACGAGAATTTCTCCGTCATCTACATTATATGTTCTCTCAATGCTTTCCTTCTGTACACAATACAGGCCTCCCAGAGCAAGACCACTCAGCAGCACAGGAAGTATAACCATAATACAGAAAGAAATATACAACTTATTCTTTAGCTTCATAATTAACCCCTTTTCCTCTCAATACTACCATATACAGGGATATTTGTAACATTACAAATGTATTAATTTTATTAAATATAAATTAAAACAGCTGTAACGGAATATCCGCTACAGCCTGCAATTAACCTATCTTGAGCCTGAACTTCTGAAGTTCTCTCTCTGAATCAACTCTTTTAATAATTCCACCAAGGTTAGTAATCTTTCCTTCAAAATCCTCATAACCTCTCTGGATATACTCAATATCATCAATCTCTGATATACCATCTGCTGCAAGCGCAGCAATAACAAGTGCCGCACCAGCTCTTAAATCCGGAGCATTAAGCTGCACACCACAAAAGCTTTTAACACCTTCAATATAGGCTGTGTTACCCTCAACCTTAATCTTGGCACCCATTCTTCCAAGCTCATCTACATATTTGAATCTGTTCTCAAATATGCTCTCAGTTACCATACTTGAACCTTCAGCAAGTGCAAGTACAACTGAAATCTGTGGCTGCATATCCGTTGGAAATCCAGGATATGGCAAAGTCTTAACATTAGTACTCTTAAGTGTACAGCCCTCTGCTATAACTCTTAAGCTGTCATCACCTTCCTCAATCCTGCATCCCATCTCAATTAACTTTGCAGATATTGATTCCATATGCTTAGGAATAATATCCTGAATAACAACATCACCATGTGTAGCTGCTGCTGCCATCATAAATGTTCCGGCCTCAATCTGATCCGGAATAATAGAATAAGTACATCCGTGAAGTCTCTTAACGCCTTTGATACGGATTACATCAGTTCCTGCACCTTTAATGTTAGCACCCATAGAATTAAGGAAATTCGCTACATCAACTATATGCGGTTCCTTAGCCGCATTTTCCAGAATAGTGTCTCCCTCTGCCATACATGAAGCCATCATAAGATTAATTGTTGCACCAACTGTTACAACATCAAAATAAACATGAGCTCCTGTAAGCTTCTCTGCCTTTGCATGTACAACTCCACAATCTATATCAACATCCGCACCAAGTGCCTTAAAGCCCTTGATATGCTGGTCAATTGGACGGCTTCCGATATTGCATCCTCCTGGGAGTGCAACATGAGCCTCATTGTACTTGCCAAGTAAAGCACCTAACAGATAGTAGGATGCTCTTATTTTTCTTATATAATCATATTCTACATTGGTATCACAGATTGAACCACCATTTATCTGAACGGAATTGTTATAAACATACTTAACCTTAGCACCAATTCCTTCTATAGCCTGAAGTAAAACTCTTGTGTCTCTAACATTAGGTACATTTTCAATTGTTACAGTATCATCTGTCATGATTGCTGCTGCAAGAATACCTAAAGCTGCATTCTTTGCACCACCAATGGAAACTTTTCCTCTGAGTGGCACTCCACCCTTGACAACATATTGTTCCATATAGCACCTCTAAACATAATAGTCACATCTTATAAAGTATATCACAGAACTTTGATTTGTAAAGATTTTCTCCGAAAATACATTTATAAAAAATATGGCAATTTCACCCTTATTTTATTATATGCATTTAAAATGCATTTAGTTACATAATAAAGGCTGTCCTTAACAGGGCAGCCTATTCAATACTTATTAATTCTTATTAACGTAATTGAGCGGATTTACAGCAGTTCCTCCAACCCATATTTCAAAATGAAGATGTGGTCCGGTACTGTAGCCTGTATTACCTGATGCTGCAATAGCCTGCCCCTGTGATACACTCTGTCCAGTTCTTACATTTATGGAACTAAGATGAGCATATCTTGTCATTGTTCCGTTACTGTGCGTTATATCTACGCAATATCCATAATCAGCAAACCATCCTGCTCTTGTTACAGTACCTGCTGCTGCCGCTGTAACTGTTGTACCCTGCGGAACATACCAGTCAACACCCTTGTGGAAACTTCCCCATCTGTAACCAAATTCGGATGATAAGGTTCCTCCTGATATTGGTCTTAAATATGTTGGAGGTGTTAGTGTTCCGACTGCAATAGTCTTCGGAACAGATTCTTTAATAATAGTCTCCTTAACATATGTTCTGCCTGTTTCATTACCATTAGCGTAGGTAACTTCTGCTATAACAGATCTGTGACCAACAGTTCCTTCAGAAATAACTGTATTAGTTCCTCTGTAATTAGTGTTGTCATCCTCATAATTAGGCTCTGCTTCATAATCTTCTTCATAAGTCATTTGATAAGTTGTAAGAACAGATATCTCTGATTTTGGAACTGTAACAACAATTGAATCACCCGGTGCAATTACACTGTCCTCTGTAAGATTAGAATTAAGCTCAAGAAGCTGTGACATTGTAAGTCCATTATTCTGTGCAATAACCGATAATGTATCTCCAGCTTCAACTGTATATACTGTCTTTTCTTCGTGTTCTTTAGTAATGCTCTCATAAGCGTCATTTACTGATGTTACAGTTGCATTATCCGTAGGAACCTCTACAACAACTACGTCAACATCGAATCCAATTCCAGTAAGACCATCTCCATTAGCCACTGTCTCTCCGTCTTGCGAAATCGCTGTACCACTAATTGCTGAGGATACGATCTCTGCTGCTGTAGTTTCTGTGGCCTTTTCATTTACACTTATTCCATAAGTACCTGTCGCTGCATCAACCGTATTGAGTGATACTGTAAAAGCATTGTTGGGATCATATTTTGCAATAAGCTTCTCAAATAAAGAAACAACTGCATCCTTCGATTCCAATGTTACAACGAAATCACCCAGTCTTACTGTGTAATTCATATGGAAATCAACATCCATAACATTATCAAACATATAACTGTATATTGCACCAGACAGCTCGTCCACACTCATTCTCTGTGCAACTGCTTTATTCTCTTTGGCAATCTCTATATCAGGATCCATGTACACGATTTCTTCATACTGTGCACTCAGCTCCTGCCTTGCTGATGCCAGAGCAACAATAACTTCTTCTTCCGTATTAGCTGCTCCAACTTTGATTCCGTTAATTGTAATACTGTAATAATTAGCTTCCGTCTTTAATAAATTCTTTGATAAAAATGGAATAGCAATAATACATACAAAACAGGCAACCGTCATTGTCTTAATGAGTGTTATTCTCATTCGTCTGCCATATCTTGACAAGCGTTCCATAATGTCCTCCAAATATTGTGTTAATATATAGTCATCTTCTTGTAATATCTTTGTAACAATTTTGTAACATTTATACTAACATATGATATTTGGTTTGTAAACCCTATTTTTTCTTTCTGGAAGATTTTGACTTAGAAGGCTTCTGTACGGAATATCCGAACTTACCTATGAAATCACCAAGTCCATAATATCTTCCATGCGAATATGCAATAAGGTCTGCGTCTGACAAATGCAGTGTTCCCTTCTCATCTAACAGGCTTTCATCTACATTTACAGCCATAACCTCTGCTATAAACATATCGTGGCTTCCAAGCTCTAATACCTGCTTAACCTTACATTCGATATTGACAGGGCTTTCTGCAATTGCTGGAGCTTCAATCTTAACTGACGGTGCTGCTGTAAGATGCATATCTGCAAATTTGTCAACGTCCCTGCCAGATTTTACCCCACAATAATCAGTGGCTCTCGCAAGCTTTCTTGTTGTAAGATTAATAACGAATTCTCCTGTTTCCTTAATAATGTCATGGCTGTAGCGTTCTTTTCTTACTGATATCGAAACCATCGCCGGATCAGAGCATACAGTTCCTGCCCATGCAACCGTAATAATATTAGGCTTCTCTCCTTTTCTTGCGCAGCTTACCATAACGGCAGGCACAGGATAGAGCATATTGCCGGCTCTCCATGTCTGCTTCTTAGCTTTCTCGTTCTTCTTTATCTTCTCACTCATGCGTTAAGTGCCTCCTTAACATGATGATATCCTTCCAGTATAATAGCCGCATGGTCTGCTGCCAGCCCATCGCCGTCAACAACCTTATATGTGCGGTTCTTAAGAATACCTCTTCTATAGATAACTTCCACCCTTGCACAGATATTAATATTCTTATCTGCATTGGACAGCCTGCACAGCCATTCTTCCTTAACAAGTGACTTATCCTCTGTCTTATTAACCAGCTCATCTGATATATCAAACCATCCGGCCTCTCTTGCATCATCTCCAGCCTGAGCCTTCTGGCTGCCTTCATCTATCAATGCAACAAATGCTGTTGTAATAATCCTCGTTCTTGGGTCACGGTCATAATCGCCATATGATTTAAGCTGTTCTGCTTCAATATCATGCAGGCCAGTTTCCTCCTGAAGCTCTCTTAAAGCCGCATCGTAGAGATTCTCTTTAAACTCAACAAAGCCTCCCGGACACGCCCACAATCCAATACATGGATGATTGCCTCTTTTTATAAGAAGAATCCGCTTAACCTGTAAATCTTCCTTTGTAAATACAAGCGTATCCACCGTGTTGCACGGATTCTGATATTTATCAGGGTCGTATTTGTCAAGGAAAACAGCCAGACTATCACCAGCTTTATTAAGTTCTCCCGTTCCCACAAAGCATTTATTCTGCTCTTCACTTAAATATTTCATCGCTTCTCTCCCTTACTTGCACCAAACCATTTAATTCTTGTATCCTTTGCTCCACAGAACTTTCTGTGTATGAAATCATCCAGCACCTCATTAAAGCTGCAGAATTTATCTACAAGAACAATAACAAATGTTTCTTTATATTTTGGTGGTGTAACTGTCAATGGAAACATATGCTTTGCAATCATGTCTCCCTCTTTTTCTGTTATATCAAAATACTTTCCTGCATTCTTAAGCGCCTTTGTAGGATGCTCAAAACCATGAAGTCTCTCACCCTTCTCTGGCGAATACTTGTGCCAGTCATACAGGAACAAATCATGTAAAAGTCCTGCCTTAGCTCCTGCCCTCTCATCAAGATGTAATTTCTTACACACAAGATAATTATAATAAGAAACATGTACGCTGTGCCCAAAAAGGCTGGTCCGTCCATGATGCGAATATTTCTTCATACTCTGTATCACATCATCTGAAAACAGCTTATTCATCCTGTTCTTATATTCCCTGCCAGACTCATTCTGCTTAATGTGTCCTAACTTATATCTATTACATATCCTGTCTATCGCATTAGAATATTCATCTTTCTTAATTCTCGCCTTGTACACTGGTCTAATGCTTCTTCCTTTGTAAGAATTAATCTTTACCGACATATAGTTCTCCATTCCTGCCTACCCACACAGGCACGCAAACTTGTGTATACAAAATTAAAAATACCCGGAAAGAATTATATCATAAATGCCTGTACATTTGCATAAATATAATTATTAATATATTCAACATTTAAGTTGTATGATTAAGGAAAATGTGCTAAACTAAGCTCATAATAACATGCATAATTTATGCAGAAATATGATTCGGAGGAGAATATAATATGGATGGTAATGTTATAGTTGGACAGTCAGGAGGACCTACTTCTGTTATCAACTCAAGTCTTGCTGGGGTATATAAGACAGCCATAGACAGAGGAGCTAAGAAAGTTTACGGTATGCTCCACGGTATTAAGGGACTTCTTGATGGTCAGTATGTTGATCTTTCAGAGAAGATTAACTCAACAATGGATATTGATTTATTAAAGAGAACACCTTCATCTTATCTTGGTTCATGCAGATACAAGCTTCCTGAAATAAGCGAAGACAGAGAAACATTTGACAAGATTTTCAAGATCCTTAACGATCTTGATATCAAGTATTTCTTCTATATTGGTGGTAACGACTCAATGGATACTATCAAGAAGTTATCCGATTACGCAATCGTAACCGGAAGCGATATTAAATTCATGGGTGTACCTAAGACTATTGATAATGACTTAGCTGTTACAGACCACACACCAGGATTTGGTTCAGCTGCCAAGTTTATTGCAGCTACTATGAAGGAAATCATCAGAGATGGTCTTGTATATGATTATCCTACAGTTACTATTGTAGAGATTATGGGACGTAACGCCGGATGGCTTACAGCCGCTGCTGCTCTTGCAAAGAGTGATGACTGCGAAGGTGTAGACCTTATCTACCTTCCAGAGAAAGTATTTGATATCGACCATTTCATGGCAAGAGTTAAAGAAATTGCAGCTAAGGGCCGTTCAATGGTTATCGCTGTTTCAGAAGGTATCAAGGTTGCTGACGGAAGATACGTATTCGAGCTTTCAGAGCATGTAGAATTCGTAGATGCATTTGGCCACAAGCAGCTTGCTGGTTCAGCTAAATTCCTTGCTAACAAGATTGGTGCTGAACTTGGCATCAAGACTCGTGCTATCGAGCTTTCAACACTTCAGCGTTGTGCAGCTCATATGACAAGCCGTACAGATATCACAGAAGCATACAACGTTGGTGGTGCTGCTGTTAAGGCTGCATTTGAAGGCGAGACAGGTAAGGTTGTTGTTCTTAAGAGAGTTTCTGATGATCCATATATGTGCATCACAGAGACTAATGATGTTCACCAGATTGCTAACATCGAGAAGAAAGTTCCTCTTGAGTGGATTACAGATGATGACTTCGTAACAGACGACCTCATCCACTACATCAGACCACTTATCCAGGCTGAGCTTTCACCAATCATGGTAGACGGTCTTCCAAGACATCTTAATATTAATGCATAATAATAATCTTATTACATAATAAAAAGCAGGTAGGGAATTTTCCTCACCTGCTTTTTTTCTGTCTCTACGCTGATATGCTCTTACCAGTATACAACTGATAATATCTACCCTTCTCTTCCATGAGCTGGTCGTGTGTTCCACGCTCGATAATTCTTCCCTGCTCCATAACCATAATACAGTCTGCATTACGGACTGTAGAAAGTCTGTGGGCAATAACAAATGATGTTCTTCCTGACATAAGCGCATCCATACCCTTCTGGACAAGTCGCTCTGTTCTTGTATCAATAGATGAAGTAGCTTCATCAAGAATAAGTACAGGTGGGTCTGCTACCGCTGCTCTTGCAATTGCAAGAAGCTGTCTCTGTCCCTGGCTTAAATTAGCACCTCCGCCATGAAGCACAGTATTATAGCCATCCGGAAGTCTCTTGATGAATCCATCTGCATTGGCAAGTCTTGCTGCTGCGATGCATTCCTCATCACTCGCCTCAAGCCTTCCGTATCTGATATTATCCATAATTGTACCCGTAAAGAGGTTAGTATCCTGAAGAACGATACCAAGGCTTCGTCTTAAATCATTTTTCTTAATATTGTTGATGTTAATTCCATCATATCTTATCTTACCATCCTGAATATCATAGAACCTGTTGATAAGATTAGTAATTGTAGTTTTTCCTGCTCCGGTACTTCCGACAAATGCAATCTTCTGTCCCGGTGTAGCATACATTTTAATATCGTGAAGTACCATTTTGTCCGGATTATAGCCAAAGTCAACTCCGTCAAATGTTACATCACCAGCAAGTCTTGTGTACTCTGCACTACTGCCGTCCTTTGCAGGCTTCTTCCAAGCCCACATCTCAGTATTTTCTTTAGTCTCGATAAGCTCATTGTTCTTGTTGTATCTTACATTTACAAGCTCAACAAAACCTTCGTCAACCTCCGGCTTCTCGTCACATAACTCAAATACTCTTCCAGCACCAGCCATCGCCATAACTATACTGCTCACCTGCTGGCTTATCTGGGTTACAGGCTGTGTAAAGCTCTTGTTAAGACTTAAGAAAGCAACAAGTGTACCAATAGTAAGTCCTGAAAAATCACTCAGAGCAAGAATACCACCAACTATTGCACATAATACATAGCTGATATTACCTATATTACCATTAACAGGCATTGTGATATTAGCAACCTTGTTCGCATTGTTTGCACTCTCACGAAGCCTGTTGTTAATCTCCTTAAACTGCTCAATACTCTTATCCTCGTGGCAGAACACCTTGACAACCTTCTGTCCTTCCATCATTTCCTCAATATAAGCATTAACCTTACCGATATCCTTCTGCTGCTCAACGAAATATTTTCCGGAAAGTGCACTCAGCTTAGAAGTTACATAAAGCATAATAACAACCATTACAACCGATACAATTGTAAGCGGAATATCAAGCACAATCATACTTACAAATGTAGATACAAGTGTAATGCATGAATTGATAACCTGAGGTATACTCTGGCTTATAAGCTGTCTTAATGTGTCAATATCGTTAGTATATACTGACATGATATCGCCGTGCGCATGAGTATCAAAATACTTAATAGGAAGAGATTCCATATTAGTATACAGCTCTAATCTCAACTTCTTTAAAGTTCCCTGACCAACATTTACCATAATTCTGTTGTAGCAATATGAACATAATACACCGACCATAAGAACTGCAGCGAGCTTGATAAGTGCGCCTGCAAGCGGTGCATAATCATGTACTGCTGACTGTGTCAGCGGAATAATATAACTGTCAATAAGCTTCTGGATAAACAGCGTTGCTATCAGTGTTGTAAGCGCTGAAACAAGAATGCACACAAGCACTGCTATACACGAAAACTTGTAATTCTTTAAAATATATCCAAGCAGCCTCTTCATAAGAGGAAGTGGATTTTCTTTATTTTTCTTATTCTTCATATCAATATTCTTATCCATATGCTGCCTCCTATTCTCCTGCCTCATCAAAATCACCGCCGCCCTGTGTCTGGACCTCGTAGATTTCGCGGTAAACCTTATTGTTCTCAACAAGATTTTCATGAGTATCAAAACCACTCACACAGCCATTCTCAAGCACTAATATTCTGTCTGCGTCCTGAATACTTGAAATTCTCTGTGATACGATAATCTTGGTAGTTCCTGGTATCTTTGTTGCAAATGCTTTCTTAATCTTAGCGTCTGTGGCTGTATCAACAGCACTTGTTGAATCATCAAGAATAAGAACCTTAGGGCGTTTAAGCAGCGCTCTTGCGATACAGAGTCTCTGTCTCTGACCACCGGAAACATTGCTTCCACCCTGCTCAATCCATGTATTGTATTTGTCAGGCATTCTCTCGATAAATTCATCTGCACAGGCCTGACGGCAGGCTTCTATGCAATCCTCCTCAGACGCATTTTCATCGCCCCATCTCAAATTATCAAGAATAGTTCCTGAGAAAAGCACATTTTTCTGAAGAACAACTGAAACCTCATTACGAAGAGTTTCAAGGTCGTAGTCTCTTACATCAATTCCGCCTACGCATACAGAACCATCCTTAACATCGTACAGACGGCTTATCAGATTAACGAAGCTTGACTTTCCGCAACCCGTTCCGCCTATAATACCGATTGTTTCGCCCGCATTTATATGGATATCTATATCTTCAAGGGCATCCTTGTCGCTGTCTTTCTTGTATGTAAAGTTCACATGGTTGAAATCGATTCTTCCATCAGGTACTTCCCTAACCGGATTCTCCGGATTAGTAATATCAGCCTTCTCATTAAGAACCTCAGCAATTCGTCTTGCACTCGCTGCACTCATCGAAACCATAACAAATATCATAGAAAGCATCATTAGTGACATCATCATGCTCATTACATAGCTGAACATTGATGTCAGGTTACCCGTTGTCATAGTTCCATCAGTAATAAAATGTGCTGCAAACCATGAAAGTGCAATAATACTTCCGTATATAACAAACATCATAATAGGATTGTTGAATGCAAGCCATGATTCCGCCTTAACAAATGTTTTGTAAAGATTCTCGGCGGCCTTACTGAATTTTTTATTCTCATGGTCTTCTCTTACAAATGCTTTGACAACTCTGATTCCTGTGACATTCTCCTGAACACTCGCATTTAAATCATCATATTTAGCAAAACCTTCTGTAAAGATAGGAGTTACCTTATATATAATGAAGAAAAGCGCACAGCCAAGAAGGATAAGAGTTCCTAAGAATATAAGGCTTAATGTAGGATTGATGATGAAGCACATAACCATACTGCATATCATCATAAGTGGTGCTCTTACCGCAATTCTAAGAATCATCTGATATGCATTCTGCACATTTGTAACATCAGTAGTCATACGGGTAATAAGACCTGCTGTGCTGTATTTGTCTATATTAGAGAATGCGAAATTCTGGATATTCGAATAGATTCCCTCTCTTAAGTTACATGCAAAGCCGGTAGATGCCAAAGCCGCATATTTTCCTGCCTGAATTCCAGCAAACAGACTTATAAATGCAAGCACAAGCATAAGTCCGCCATACATTAACACCTTGCTCATGTCTCCCGCCTGAATCCCCTTATCGATGATACTTGCCGTAACAAACGGAATAAGTATTTCCATAAGCACTTCAACAATTATATATATTGGCGTCTTTATCGAGACTCTTTTATACTCACCAATATATGACGATAAAGTTTTTAACATTTCTTACACTTCCTTTCACAGTTATTCACATCATCGTATACTTTTTGTAACAGACGGTGTAATTCTTCTTTTTCATCAGCAGAAAGCGCTGAAAGAAACCATTTTTCTTTGTCATGCATTGCCTTGCCTGCATGAACGCACATGGCTCTGCCCTTGTCTGTTATTCTCACATGCTTGACTCTCTTATCTGAAGGGTCATAGAAGCTTTCTATCATTTCCTTCTTTTCAAGCCTTGCTGCTGTTCCCGCTATTGTCGCCTGGGCTACGCCAAAGTGCTTCTCTAGCTCCTTAAGCGTAATACATTCATCTTTAGTTTCATTAATTATCATAAGCATCTTAACCTGTGAAGTTGTCATGTCATCTGCTCTTAACTCCTCATTGGCACATCTTCCAAGAATATCATTAAGACGCTTTATAAGTTCTCCACAATGGAGTGACTCTCGCTGCATATCTGCTCCCTTCGTAACAAAACGGCATACGAACCTGCCATTCTTTTAATAAAATTCTTAAGTAGCTTTGCTATATTACAAAAATGACAGCACGCTGTCAATAGCGTGCTGTCATTTTTATTTTTATTTAATATTTATTGTTATCTGTAATAAGCAGGCTTCAGATGAACCGGCACCCCATCTGAATACTCCGCAATATTAGTTCCCTGAATAAGTGGTCTTACATACTTAATATACTCATCAGAAATATCTGTTCCATCTGCGGTTATCCACTCTGCTGGGAACTTCTTTTCCTTATTGCATATATCGTTCACATCTGCAAGTCCGTAATTAATCTCATATCCGTTAGTATCATCTCTTACAAATGTAATCATTTTTCCAGTTTCACCGTCAAGAGCTGCGGCAACCGCTGCCTTTCCTGCTCTTTCGGCTTCATCAATATCTGTTGCTGAAGCAAGAAGTGATGAACATCTCTGTGGAAGATTAAGCTCAATACTTCTGCATTTGATTCCAAATTCTGCTTTAACATAATTTTCAAGATACTTTCCACAGCCTGTAAGCATCTTATGTCCAAAACCATCAACCGATGCTGCATCTGCATATTCACATATGAATCTGCCGTCTTTGTCCGCAATTCCTTCTGATACGCACACAACAACTGCAGTTTCCTGTTCAAGTGCCGCCTTAAGTGACTTCTTAAATTCTTCCATATCAAATGCATGCTCTGGCATATATATAAGATAAGGATTTCTGCTATACTCTGTTCTTGCAAGTACTGATGCCGCTGTGACCCAGCCTGCATGCCTTCCCATAAGTTCAACAATTGTCACAGACGGATGTGCATAACATGTTGCGTCAAGTATAATTTCTCTTAATGTTGAAGCAACATATTTAGCCGTTGAGCCGTACCCTGGAGTATGATCTGTCATAACAAGATCATTATCAATTGTCTTAGGTACACCTATAAATCTTATGTCCGATTTCTTCAATAATGCCACTCTTGATAATTTTGACACTGTATCCATTGAATCATTGCCACCAATATAGAATACATATCCAATATTCATCTGTGCAAATGCATCAAACAATTTATCATACACCTTATCCCCTAAATCTTCTGGAAGCATATATCTGCAGCTTCCAAGAAAAGAAGCTGGTGTTATCTTTAATCTATCAATCGGCTCATTATCTGCCACTTCAGAAAGATTAATAAAATTGCCTGCCAGAAATCCCTCGATTCCATGCACCATGCCATACACAGTGCCAATCTTTTCCTTATTCCTAAGTCCTTCCTCAATCACTCCATATAATGATGAATTAATAACCGCTGTCGGTCCGCCTGACTGACCTACCAGAATATTCTTTAACATACCCATGCCTCCTACCTTATTGCTGTTGCTGTTGCTGTTGCTGTTGCTGTTGCTGTTGCTGTTGCTGTTGCTGTTGCTTAGATTGTATCACCTGCGGATTATTGATTGCAACATGATACCTATAGGTAGTCGCATTTTTAATTTCCTTATAGGTTTATTTTGTATAATTTATATTATTTTTCTCTGGATACAACAAAAAACACCTATAAGATTACCTTATAGCAATAATCTTATAGGTGTTTTCTTTTAAATTTATAACATTTTTCTCTAAATCAACCTATATAATTATATAATTTGTAACTTTTATAGGTTAGAGTATATTTTAGCTAATTAACTTCAAATTATATTTCCTTCGGACTAATATCTTTTTTCTTTGAAAATGCATAATAAATGTATTTTCCTATTCTATAAATGATAATTGGTCCACCTAAAAACGCACATATTAAGATACTTAATATTAACATAATAAAAATATACTGAAATGCAACATTTTCAAATGTGTCCCTATCAAAGAAAACATATGTTGTCCTATGTCCGCTCTTTTTTCCAGTCAAAAAAGACAGCATTGTTGGTATTGCTGGTAATATGGCTACCCAATATCCCATTGCCCAATTTTTCATTGAAATTGCAACAATAATAGCAGCAACAATAAATACTCCGTGAATAATAAGTCCTGTTATAGCTGATTTTCTTACCTTTTCATCAAATTTGTACATAATCTTTCCTCCCTATTAGAATTAATCAGTATAAAAAATAAACCATCCGCCATTCATAAAAGGAACAACTAACCCTGCTCCTATAAGTAGCACAACTAAAATAACAGACGATAACCCCTGACTTGCTTCAATAATTATAAATGCAATAAACGCCAGAACCATTGGTGTAATAATAGCTATTAATATACCTACCATCAAATTAAAACATGCTATCTTACCTACACAATCCTTTCTTCCGGCAGAACTACTCAAACCAACTAGAATCCCTACTATTCCACCAACAACATATAAAACAATATGATTAACAGAAACTGAATATAGATGTAATGCGGCATATATCGCTGCAATAAACGAAATACATCCTATAATAGCTGATGTAATAGTTAATGCTATTATTTTTTTATTATCTACATACGGAATATTATAATATTTAGCATTAGCGTCCAAACACTCAACTCTAGCTTCGCATGCCTTATACAAACCACCAACTATTCCACTAATAATCATGAAAACTACCACATTCTCAAAATCATTAACATAAAATCCTCTGATTCTATCAAACATTAAGAAAATACTGTCAACAAATGAGATGGCAAAAGCTATCAATGCAGATTTAATTATTCCTTTAATACTACATTTTATTACATAAGCAATCTGATTAGAGCTCATCTTGAAATATGCTCTTTGTTCCTTAGTCATTGTTACCTCCTTTCTAACATTAATGTATATCTGCACATTATTATAGTCATCATAATGACTATAGTCAATAGACAAACTACATTGTACATTGATATTATCAACATTTTAGGAGTTATAATGATTATTTATAAACCTTTCTGGGATACTCTAAAGAAAAAAGGAAAATCTACTTATACTCTGATTAATGACAACCACATCTCTAGTGCTACAATTAATAAATTGAGACATAATCAGCCTATAACAACAACTACCATTAATGATTTATGTACAATATTAGATTGTTCTGTAGAAGATATTGCTCTTTTTGTTCCATCTAAGGACGATCAGCTTATTCGATAATCCATCTCTGCCAACAAGTTGACACATCCCCACTAAGCGTATAATATTCAGTTATTCACACATTTAAGGAGTTTAATATGAGATTCGTAATACAGCGTGTTAATCATGCAAATGTTAAGATAGACGGCGAAGTTGTTGGAAGTATCGGACATGGTCTTCTGATTCTTTTTGGGGCTGGTCAGGACGATACAGAAGAAATGCTTCCAAAATATGTAGACAAGATATGCAAAATGCGTATTTTTGAAGACGAGAATGGCAAAACTAACCTGTCACTGGCAGATGTAGGCGGCGAGCTGCTTATCGTAAGCCAATTTACACTTTATGCGGACTGCCGCAAAGGCAACCGTCCAAGCTTTACCAATGCCGGCGCACCTGATATGGCTAACGCCCTTTATGAAAAATTTGTGGCAATGTGCCGTGAACATGTTCCTAAAGTTGAAACCGGCAGATTCGGTGCTGATATGAAGGTCAGCCTTGAAAACGACGGGCCATTCACAATACTGATAGATAGTGAGGATTTCTGATATGTTTAGAATGTGGTGTAAGCTCTTTGACGACAGAGGGCATCTTATCAAAGACACTGTAATTAAAAATGCGGATTCTGATTTAAACAGAACCCGCAAAATATTTGCTGCTATTCATGACGCATGCTATGAATTCGACCTTGCCGAGCCAATCTGGCTTGATTCAAATGTTTCAGAATTCCAGCGCCACTCGAAAGTGCGCTTCACTAAAGACAACTTTGTTGAAGATATCGAATTTGCTTATATGGAAATTGAGGTTATTGAGGAAGATTAGCAACAGTAATTATTACCACACATTAAACAATAACATTTCGCTCTTCCCCAGCCATAAATGCCTTGATATTAAGATATATCTCGTCCATCAGGCGTGTTCTCGCCTCGTAGGTTGCCCATGCAACATGAGGAGTAACGATAAGCTTGTTGCTGTCCTTAATTGTAAGAAGAGGATTGTCCTTGGCAACCGGCTCAGTAGTTATTACATCAAGTCCAGCTGCTGCAATCACGCCTTCGTTAAGCGCTCTTACAAGGTCTGCGTCATTAACAATCGGGCCGCGTCCAAGATTCAGAAGAACTGCACTGCTCTTCATCTTCTTAAGTATCTCATAATTAAACAGATTTTCTGTATATTTGTTAAGCGGTGCATGAATTGACACAATGTCCGATTTCTTCAAAAATTCATCAAGCTCGTATCTTTCATATGGCACATCATAGCTGTGACCGCTTGCTGAATAGTATATTACATTACAGCCAAAATCTGCCGCAATCTTAGCAACGCCTCTTCCTATATTTCCAAGTCCAACGATTCCCCATGTCTTTCCTGCAAGTTCATGGAACACATTTGCAAAATGTGAGAAACAAGGCCACTCGGCATACTCACCGCTCTTTACGAAATCATCATAATATCTCATCTTCTCGACAAGATAGAATGCAAGTGCAAATGTATGCTGTATAACTGACTGTGTTGAATATCCGGCAACATTGGCGACTCTTATTCCATGCGCTTTGGCATATTCTGTATCAATATTATTGTAGCCTGTAGCTGCCTCTGCCACCATCTTAAGATTAGGCGCAGCCGCCATGCACTCTGCGTTCATGTTAGTTTTATTAATAATAACGACATCCGGATTATGCTCTTTCATTCTTGCAACAGCTTCCTCATAAGAACTTAAGCTGTATGTCACAACCTCACCAAGCCTGTTAAACTGCTCAAGCGAGATATCATCTCCGTATGTCATAGTTTCCAACATAAGTATCTTCATAATAATCCTCCGTTTCTGCACATTTTGCATAATTATCGTACATTTTTAATAATTTCCCTGTACTGTTTATTTAGTTTTACAAGCTCCCTGTCTACATTTTTTAGTAAAAAAAGTCGTCCTGCGCCTTTCATTTTCTTAAATGGTTTTACAGCCAGCCTGCTATGTATATCGACATTGTCGCTGTCATCGTCTGCATAATTTCTGATTGCTATTAATACAGTCTGCATACAAACCTCCCAAAAGACATTGAATACTACCGCATTATACATCTTAATTAAAGCAGATATTGTCGAACCACCGTCTTATTAAATATTTGCAACAAGTTCCTTCATAACTTTGACATTGTTAGCGATTGCGAGCTTTTCAAATGCTGAGTAATCCATTGTTGCACTGTCATCAGCCTTATCTGATATAGTTCTTAATATTACAAACGGAACTTTATTAAGGTAAGAAACCTGTGCAATCGCTGCTCCCTCCATCTCTGTACAGAAGCCCTTGAAATTGCTGCTGATTCTCTCCTTAACAGCCTTGTCTAATATAAACTGGTCTCCGCTTACAACTCTGCCAACATGTACTCCGATTTCCGGAACCACATTTTTACAAGCCTCGCCAGCAAGTTTAATAAGTCTTTCATCTGCTGCAAATGAAAGTGTATCCATTCTTGGAACCTGTCCTAAAGGATATCCAAATCCTGTTACGTCCACGTCATGATGAAGAACATCTGATGAAATAACAACATCTGCAATATCAATCTCTGCCTTAAGTGAACCAGCAATTCCTGTATTAATAATGTAGTCTGCATTGAACTCATCAACAAGAATCTGTGTGCATGCTGCCGCATTAACCTTACCGATTCCGCTTTTTACGATAACAACATCTTTCCCGGCAAGCTTTCCTGCTTTAAATGTCATGCATGCCTTAGTTTTCTCGCAGGTAATCTCCATTACCTCAACAAGCTGCTCTACTTCTTCGTCCATTGCACCAATAATACCTATCATAAATCCTCCTTATATATCCATTTCAAACAGCATACATTATAAATGAACATTTGCAATAAAACAACTTATGCTTTTTCATATCCTGTAAAAGTGTTATACTGTAATTAATATTTGCAAAATGTATGCCAAAAGAAAATATTTGATAAAGTAACGCGTAGCACGCTTGCGCTACTTATCGTTCGCAACGGTACTAAGCTCGCTATAAGCATATATCTGCGATATCTGCTTACAGCTTGCTAAGTGCCGGCGACTCTAAAGTGCTCCGCTTTCACTTCATCAAATATTTTCTCATATACAAAACACATCACGCGAATATAAATACAAGTAAGTTAAGTAAGGAGATTTTTATGAAATTTAAGACTTCTGGCGTATGTTCACGCGCGATAGATTTTGATGTTGTTGATGGAAAGGTTGTTAATGTGCGTTTTACTGGCGGATGTGCCGGCAATACTCAGGGTGTTGCTGCTCTTATCGAGGGCATGGACATTGACGAAGCCATCAGAAGAATGGACGGTATCAAATGCGGCTATAAGGACACATCATGTCCTGACCAGCTTGCTAAAGCTTTAAAGGAATATAAGAAAGAGAATGAATAGTGTTGCGCGATTTAAAAGAGTTTATGTCGAGATAACAAGCAGCTGCAACCTGCACTGTTCTTTCTGTCAGGAAACTCTGAGAAAACCACATTTTATGAGTGTGGACGAATTCCGCACAGTGATTGAAAGAATCGGACATTATACTAATTACATTTATCTTCATGTTAAAGGTGAGCCGCTTCTTCACCCACAGCTTGGTGAAATTCTTAAGATATGTCAGGATGCTGATATGACAGTAAATCTTACTACCAATGCCACGCTTATTAAAGAGAAGCTTCCAGTTTTACTGGAGTATCCTGTACATCAGATTAATGTGTCGCTTCACAGCGCTGACGATAACGACTGCATTGACATGGATTCTTATATTCATAATCTTTTTGAATCCTGCGATACGCTTCTTGATAAGACTGAAACAGAGATTTCACTAAGACTCTGGAATACTAAGAAAGAGCCGTTTCTGTTTGGCGAGAAGAACTGCACAATCAAGAGACATCTTTATGTTAATGTTCAGTCTCCGTTTGAATGGCCTGATGTGAACAGCACCTATTGCAATGAGCGCGGATTCTGTCAGGGACTCCGCCAGCATATGGCTATTCTGTGTGACGGAACTGTCGTTCCATGCTGTCTTGACGGTAATGGAGTGATGGCTCTTGGCAATATTCTTGATTCATCACTTGAGGAAATCCTTTCACGCCCACGAAGCGTCGCATTTATGGAAGGTTTCAAGAAAAAGACTGCGGTTGAACCGCTCTGCATGCATTGCAGCTTTAAGGAAAGATTTGCTCACAAAATGTAATGATACATTTGAACAAATCGGACATTTTATTATATTTTCAGGAGAATGACCTATGAAAAAAATAGTACTTACCGGTGGTGGTACTGCCGGACATGTAACACCTAATATTGCCCTGCTTCCAAGCCTTAAGGAAGCTGGCTACGAGGTTTTCTATATCGGCTCATATACCGGTATTGAGAAAACTCTTATTGAAGATCTTGGAATTCCTTATTATGGTATTTCATCCGGCAAATTAAGAAGATACAGAAGTCTTAAGAATCTGTCTGATCCATTCCGTGTGCTTCATGGACTTTTTCAGGCTAAGAGACTTATGAAAAAAATCAAACCTGATATCGTATTTTCTAAGGGAGGCTTCGTGTCTGTACCTGTTGTTCTTGCCGCCGGAAGCCGTCATATTCCAGTGATTATCCACGAATCCGATATGACACCGGGACTTGCCAACAAGATTGCCATGAGAAAAGCAACTAAAATATGCTGCAATTTCCCAGAGACACTTAAGTATCTTCCAGAAGGAAAAGCTGTTCTTACAGGTTCTCCTATAAGACAGGAGCTTTTGCTTGGCAACAAAGCTGCCGGACTTGACCTTTGCAACTTCACAACTGACAAACCGATTATTCTCGTCGTTGGCGGAAGCACTGGCGCTGTCCATGTAAATGAGGCTGTAAGAAGCATTTTACCTGAGCTTCTTAAGGATTTTCAGGTTGTTCACCTGTGTGGAAAAGGCAAGATGGACGAATCTCTCAATGGAACTCCCGGATATGTCCAGTTCGAGTACATAAGCGAGCAGATGCGCGACCTTTTCGCAATCAGTTCTATCGTTATCTCGCGTGCGGGTGCCAATGCCATATGCGAACTGCTTGCCCTCAAGAAGCCTAATCTTCTGATTCCGCTCTCTGCTAATGCAAGCCGCGGCGACCAGATTCTTAATGCCAATTCTTTCAAGGAGCATGGTTATTCTATGGTTCTTACAGAGGAGGATATGAATAAGGATACTTTACTTGCCGCAGTCCGCAAGCTTTACGCTGAGAGACACCAGTACATCATTAATATGGAAAAAAGTGAGCAGCAGGATTCTATTGACAAAATTATGAATTTAATTAAAGATAATAGTAAATAATAATCCGGAGGTGATTTTATGGGCGCTGTTAAACATAGCCGTCAGCGTGACGCTATCAAAACATTTCTTATGTCACGCAAAGACCACCCAACTGCCGATGTTGTATACACATTTGTCAAAAATGATTTTCCAAGCATAAGTCTTGGAACAGTTTATAGAAACCTTTCCTTTCTTGTGGAGCATGGCGAAGCCGTTACTGTTCCTTGTGAGGACGGTTTCGTTCATTACGATGCCAATACGAAGCCGCATCTGCATTTTCAGTGCAGAAGATGCAAATGTTTAATTGATATCACCAATCCATCTGACAATGAAATCCTTGAAAACCTCGGAGCTAATGTTTCATCACATTTTCCAGGCAAAATCGAGGCTGGTTCAGTCTGCTTCTATGGATTGTGTGAAAAATGTGCTTCAGAAAATTAACATTTTTACAAGTCAGCAAAACAAAAACAGGAATCATTCCTATTTTTTATTGACAAGCTGATTTAATTCTGTTATATTCTAGTTACGAACTGATGAAACATTTTCAGAAGTTCCGATAAGTAGAATTCAGGTTCATGCCTGTTATGTTTATAAACGAAAGGAGATTATTATTATGAAGTATGTATGTACAGTATGTGGTTATGTTTATGAGGGAGAAGCTCTTCCAGCAGATTTCGTCTGTCCAGTATGTAAGGCACCAGCAAGCAAGTTCGCTGCACAGACAGGAGAAAGAGAATGGGCTGCTGAGCACGTTGTTGGCGTAGCTAAGGGCGTAAGCGAGGATATCGTTGCTGATTTAAGAGCTAACTTTGAAGGTGAATGTTCAGAGGTTGGTATGTACCTTGCTATGGCAAGAGTTGCTCACAGAGAGGGTTATCCAGAAATCGGTCTTTACTATGAGAAGGCTGCCTGGGAAGAAGCTGAGCATGCTTCCAAGTTCGCTGAACTTCTCGGCGAAGTTGTGACAGACAGCACTAAGAAGAATCTTGAGATGAGAGTTGAAGCTGAGAACGGCGCAACAGCAGGTAAGACTGACCTTGCTAAGAGAGCTAAGGCTGCTAACCTTGACGCAATCCATGATACAGTTCATGAGATGGCTCGTGATGAAGCTAGACATGGTAAGGCATTCGAGGGACTTCTTAAGAGATACTTTGGTTAATTGTTAATCCAATAGAATCGCATAATATAATGATTTTTAGAGGAATAAGTTTTTAGGCTTATTCCTCTTTTTAATTTCTCCTTTTCCTTGAATTCGACAAACTTAAATAGTATAATTTTGTTATGATTTATTGTGTAATTAAATATTTGTAGAGAAGGAGATATGGATTATGGTTTCATGGAACAATTTAGACACACTTTCATCTTATAAGGAGTTAGCAGATGTTAAGCCAGCCTGTCTTACAGAGGTTATGTCTGGTGATAATGGCGCAGAACGCGTTAAGAATTACAGCGTACCTATGGCTGCCGGACTTTCATATAACTACGCATCTAAGCAGGTTGATGAAAATGTGCTTGCTGCACTTGAAAAACTTGCTGATGAGGCCCAGCTTGCAGACAAGTTTAAGGCTTTATATAACGGAGAAGTTGTTAACACCGGTGAGAAGAGACTTGTTCTCCATCATTTGACAAGATGTCAGTTAGGCGACGCTGTTGAAGCTGATGGCGTTGATAAGAGAACATTTTACAAGACTCAGCAGGAAAGAATTGCTGAATTTGCTAACAAGGTACATAATGGTGAGATTACTAATGCAGCCGGCGAGAAGTTCACAACTGTTGTCCAGATTGGTATCGGCGGAAGCGACCTCGGTCCACGCGCAATGTACATAGCACTTGAAAACTGGGCTAAGAAGAACAATGCATTTAAGATGGAAGCTAAGTTCATCAGCAATGTTGATCCTGATGATGCTGCCGCAGTGCTTGCTTCTACTGATGTTGCACATTCTATATTTGTACTTGTTTCTAAGTCAGGAACAACACTTGAGACTCTTACTAATGAGTCATTTGTTAAGGATGCATTAAAGAAGGCAGGACTTGACCCTTCTAAGCATATGATTGCCGTAACAAGCGAGACTTCACCACTTGCCAAGAGTGATGATTATTTAGACGCATTTTTCATGGATGATTATATCGGCGGACGTTTCTCTTCTACTTCATCAGTTGGCGGTGCAGTATTATCACTTGCTTTCGGACCTGAAGTATTTGCAGAATTCCTTGATGGTGCTGCAGAGGAGGACAAGTTATCAGCTAATCCTGATATGCGCAAGAACCCTGAGATGTTAGACGCCCTTATCGGTGTATACGAAAGAAATGTATTAGGCTATCCTTGTACAGCCGTTCTTCCATATTCACAGGCTTTAAGCCGTTTCCCTGCTCATCTTCAGCAGCTTGATATGGAATCTAACGGTAAGTCAGTAAACAGATTTGGTGAGCCAGTTACTTATCCTACAGGACCAGTTATCTTTGGTGAACCAGGAACTAACGGACAGCATTCATTCTATCAGCTTCTTCATCAGGGAACTGACATTGTGCCATTACAGTTCATCGGATTTAAGAACAACCAGTTAGAAACAGATGTTACAATTCAGGACAGCACAAGCCAGCAGAAGCTTTGTGCAAATGTTGCTGCTCAGATTGTTGCATTTGCATGCGGAAAGTCAGATGAGAACCTTAACAAGAACTTCAAAGGCGGCAGACCTTCAAGCATTATTATCGGAGACAAGCTTACTCCTAAGACACTTGGTGCTTTACTTGCCCACTTCGAGAACAAGATTATGTTCCAGGGCTTCGTATGGAATATCAACAGCTTTGACCAGGAAGGTGTCCAGCTTGGTAAAGTACTTGCCAAGAAGGTACTTGCTCATGATACAGATGGTGCTTTGAAAGTATATAGCGATTTACTTAATATCTAACGAAAAAAGGGCATGGACTTGAAATTTTTAAGTCCCTGCCCTTTATTTTTCTAATATATATTACTGTTCATTAAAAAGTGCTGTTGAAAGATATCTGTCACCTGAATCTGGAAGAAGTGCAACAATTGTCTTTCCTGCATTCTCTGGGCGGGCTGCAAGTATCTGTGCTGCCTTAAGTGCTGCACCTGAAGAGATACCAACAAGAATACCCTCGCTCTTTGCAAAGCTTCTACCCTCTACGAATGCATCTTCATTCTCGATTGCGATAACTTCATCATATATCTTAGTATTAAGTGTATCTGGAACAAATCCTGCACCGATACCCTGAATCTTATGTGGTCCTGCCTCACCCTTTGAAAGAACAGGGCTTGTAGCTGGCTCTACAGCAACAATCTTAACATCTGGGTTCTGTGACTTAAGGTATTCACCAACACCTGTAACAGTTCCGCCTGTACCTACACCTGCAACAAATATATCAACCTTTCCCTCTGTCTGCTCCCAGATCTCAGGACCTGTTGTAGCCTTATGAACTGCAGGGTTAGCTGGATTTACGAACTGGCCTAAGATTACTGAACCAGGATTCTGCTCCTTTAATTCCTCAGCCTTAGCGATAGCACCCTTCATACCCTTAGCGCCTTCTGTAAGAACAATCTCTGCGCCATAAGCCTTAAGAAGATTTCTTCTCTCAACTGACATTGTATCTGGAAGAGTAAGAACTGCTCTGTATCCCTTAGCAACTGCAACTGCAGCAAGACCAATACCTGTATTACCTGATGTTGGCTCTATAATCATTGCTCCCGGCTTAAGCTCACCCTTCTTCTCCGCATCCTCAATCATAGCAAGGGCAACTCTGTCCTTAACTGAACCAGCCGGGTTAAGATACTCAAGCTTTGTAAGAAGTGTAACTCCCTCAATTCCTGCATTCTTAGCGTAACGGCTTGCGTTAAGAAGAGGTGTGTTTCCAATAAGTTCCAATGCACTGTTAATTACTTTACTCATACTAATCCTCCTTGTTTTGCGAAGCAAAATCCGACTCCTTTAACGAGGAGAGGATTTTAGCCTCCTTGTATTGAATGCATTTGCAAATATGCTTTTGCGTTCCTATTAACCTACTAACTCGATGTGTAAATGTGTTGTTGAATATAAAATACCACTATCAGCCTTCAATGTCAACACCATTTTCATGACGAGTTTTAACCATTGCATCATGTGTAATATCTTTAATAACTTCACTGGCAATTATAAGTCCTACAACAGATGGAACAAATGCGGTTGAACCCGGAATATCGCGTCTTTCTGTACATTTGTGAGCTGCTCCCGGAGGACATATACAGTTAGTACGACAGCTGATTCCCATATCCTCAATAGGACGAACGGGCTTTTCCTTAGAGTATACGACCTTAAGGTGCTTAACATTCCTCTTCTTTAATTCTCTTCTCATAACTTTGGCGAGAGGGCATACCGATGTCTTATATATATCAGCAACCTCAAATTCCGCCGGATTAAGCTTATTACCAGCACCCATGCTGCTTATAATCGGTGTTCCTGCTTCCTGACAAGCCATTACAAGCGCAATCTTGGCTGTCACAGTATCAACAGCATCTACTACATAGTCATATTTTGAAAAATCAAACTGATTCTTAGTCTCTGGAAGGAAAAAACATTTGTGTACTGTAACCTCACAATTCGGATTAATATCATGGATTCTCTCTTTGCATACATCTGTCTTATACTGTCCTATTGTTTTTCTTGTTGCAATAATCTGCCTGTTAAGATTGGTAAGACACACCTTATCATCATCTATTACATCAATCGCACCTACACCGCTTCTTACAAGCGCCTCCACTGTATATCCACCAACGCCGCCTACACCAAATACTGCAACGCGGGAATTCTCTAATATATCCATAGCTTCTTTTCCAAATAGAAGCTCTGTTCTTGAAAACTGATTTAACATAGTTTGTCCTTTCTTTGCTTTTTGTATCTAGATTTTAATTCCTACTTATATGGTATGTCAATAATATTACTATCAATTTATCTTATAACAAAAACCCCTAATAATTACATTTTCATGTAATCATCAGGGGCCTTTAGTTTTATAATCTTAGCAACACCTTTTCTTTACAAAAGCTATTACATCATCATTTTTTGACATAATATCAAAATCTTCTTCCATCTCTCCGATTGACAACCACTTAAATACTTTATCTCCAATTTCAAATTCATCCTTATCCATATATTCTGGCAACTCATCTAATTTAATCATATATAACTTATGATTATAAATCTTATATACTCCATCACTTACAGAATATTTGCAATGCTTTGCTTGAGCTATATATTGGGTAGATAATTGTATTTTTAGTATATTACTTATACTCAAATCAATATTTTCTTTATTATTATTCTGTGTACTTCTAAAATAAGGAAACAGCCAGCACTTCCATCTATTATCATATATTTGCAAAAATCTATTATTATTTTTTATTGCAGCTAAAGAAAATTCATGAAAAGTCTCTGTTGTTATCTCAGCTACTAATTGTAAAATTTTAAGTAAATCTCTTTCTGTTAATTTTCCTATTTTACGGTCAAGATTCCACTCACTTATACTTATTATTCTATCAATTCTTGCCCATGAAACTTTACTAAGTCCTGTCTGCTCCCAATCAGTTATCTCTATACTATAAGGAGTTTCCTTATCTTTACTTGTAACATACATAGCCAAAATAGCAATTTCATCATCATTAATTACAATTGCCGGGCGATGTTTCACAATATTACTATTTTCAAAAGGAAAATGCGTCCACCATACATCACCTATGTTATACTTTCCCATTATTCTTCTCCTCTTGCTGATAAACAGCCTCCCACTCATCTTCTTTCATCCACTCATCTTCTAATGTAAGTTCTTGGGCTTTAATTGCATTTGAATATATATTATTATAATTGGCATTCATGAAATCCTTAAAATCCTGTATTGTTCTAATTGCTTCCATATTACACCTCTTAAAATTTATAAATTATATTATATATCTTACACTATATTAACAACGGTTTCAACTTTTATTTTATTCATATTCAAATATTATTATTTATAGTAAAAATTTCAATAATTATTAATTTTATATAAAATGCTTGCATTATCAAACCATTTGTTATATTATCATATCAACAAGATGTAGTTTTTAATACTACATGTCATTGTAGAAGGAGGAATTTATTATGACAACTTTTGCACCAGCACTTCATTTACAGAATGATAATATACACACTAAGATAAAGGCACAGATGATTATTAAAGACCCTGGCAGTTCGATAACACATTTTATCGGCATGCTCTGTGCAATTGCAGGATTATTCCCACTTATCCTTAAAGCAGCCTCTTATGGAACAACCGTATCTGTTGTTTCAATGACTGTATTTATGGTAAGTATGATTCTTCTGTATGCAGCAAGCACAACTTATCACACATTTGACATATCAAGCAATGTCAATATAGTGCTGAAAAGACTTGATCACTGCATGATTCCTGTTCTTATCGCAGGCTCATACACTCCAGTCTGCCTAATTGTACTTCATAATATATATGGTTATGTTATGTTTGGCATTGTGTGGGGAATCGCCATTCTTGCTATCGCATTCAAGCTTCTCTGGGTAACTTGTCCTAAGTGGATATCTTCAATTCTCTACATTGTAATGGGCTGGACATGTGTTATGGCTCTTCCTCAGATATATTCAGCACTTGCCGGAGCCGCTTTCTTCTGGCTTCTCGCCGGCGGAATCTTCTACACTATTGGCGGTGTAATATATGCAATTAAGATGCCTGCATTTAACGCAAAGCACCCTAACTTCGGAACACATGAAATCTTTCATGTATTTGTTATGGCTGGAAGCCTCTGCCACTTTATACTGATGTACAACTTCGTTGCGATTATGTAATCACCACACACCCATAAAATATGTAAGCGGCGGATTCCCGCCGCCTTTATCTATATTAAGCACCTGCTTTGCCCTTTCAGGCGTTATCCCACTTATATAATGGAGACTGCCGGCTGTTTCTCCGCACACATTGCTTGTAAAATCATAAACAGGTGCCAATTTTACACGTATTGTCAACAATTACTCGCCAAGGTAATCCATAGGATTAACAGGAATACCATCCTTTGTCATCGCAAAATATATTCCTGGTCCCTCTTCTTTATAGTATGCTGTTGGCTCGGCCACAGTACCGAGAAGCTGACCGGCTGTAACTGTATCTCCAATCTTAACATTCACGTCTGAAAGCATACCAGTTGTCATCTCGTATCCATTACCGGCTGCAACTCTTACAGTAAGTCCTGTTTCAGTATTCTCAGCAACATCAATAACTACACCAGAAACTGCTGCACATACCTTAGTTCCGACATCAGAAGCAACTACCATACCAGGACTGCATTTGTACATGCCAAGAGTCTTAAAATACACAGTAGAATCCATATTATATCCAAGTGTAACCGTACCACTGACAGGCCAGTATATAAGCTCTCCCTGGTCAAATGTATACTTACTTATAGCATTTGCCATAACCTCAGCTTCTGTCATAGGCTTGACCGTCTGTTCCTCAGTCTGTGTCTCCTTTGTCTGCTCTGTAACATGATTCTCATTTCCATCACCATCATCTGACATGCTTGCTCTCGCATTGGCATTAATAATATCATCATCACCAACAGTTGGTTCTTCCACTGGAATATCCGGGTCGTCATCTGTCTTGATAGCCACATTTCCTTCTGTTTCATTCAGATTGACCAGATTGTTGTTCTTCGATTTCTTAACATTCTGTGCTACTGAAAATATCCCAAACACAAGCGCAACAATAACTGCCAGCGTAATAACCGCTGACACAACCTTAACCTTGTCGGTTCCACGCGTTTTTACATTCGCCATATTAACATCCTCCTATCATTTCGCAAAGCTTTGATGTTAATATGGTTTCCAGATTCATGGAGTTTATACTGTTTTTAATTGCAAAAATCCCCGCACTTTATGTGCGGGGAAATATTCAATAATCTTCTGACAATTTTGATATTACATCTCAACTGGAGTCTTAGTAAGCTTCCAGATTTCTGTAGCATACTCTTCAATAGTTCTGTCTGATGAGAACTTACCAGCCTTGGCTGTATTAGTCATAACAGTCTTAGCCCAGCCGTTAGTATCTCTGTATCTTTCATCAATCTTTCTCTGAGCCTCTGCATATGAGCGGAAGTCCTTAAGAATGAAGTAAGTATCTGCTCTTCTGCCTCCATCATTATTAAGAAGAGAATTGTAGATATCTCTGAACATCTCTGTATCCTCTGGAGAATACTTTCCATTGATAAGTTCCATAAGAACATCTCTTATTTCCTGATCGTTGTTAAAGATTTCCATTGGATCATATCCGCCCTCATTCTCGAAACGTATTACCTCATCAGAGCTGAGACCGAATATCTGTGCATTTTCAGCACCAACTTCATTAACAATCTCAACATTAGCTCCATCCATAGTACCAAGAGTTATTGCACCATTAAGCATGAACTTCATGTTACCTGTACCTGAAGCCTCCTTAGAAGCTGTAGATATCTGCTCACTTACATCTGCTGCCGCAAATATAATCTCACCATTAGATACTCTGTAGTTCTCAATGAATACAACCTTAATCTTGCCCTTAATAGAAGCATCATTATTAATAACATTTGCTACATTGTTGATAAGCTTGATTGTCTGCTTAGCAATCTTGTATCCTGCTGCTGCCTTGGCACCAAAGATAAATGTTCTTGGAACCATGTCATAATCAGGATTTCTCTTAATCTGATTGTACAGATACATAACATGTAAGATATTAAGTAACTGTCTCTTATATTCATGAAGTCTCTTAACCTGTACATCGAAGATAGAATTAGGATCAACATCAATTCCGTTATTCTCCTTGATATACTTGGCAAGGCGAACCTTGTTCTTATACTTAATCTGCATGAAATCCTGCTGTGCCTTAGGATCATCAACATAGAGCATAAGCTTCTCAAGCTGGCTTAAATCTGTAACCCAACCATCACCAATCTTATCTGTAATCCAGTCAGAAAGAAGCGGATTAGCATGCTTTAAGAATCTTCTCTGGGTAATACCATTAGTCTTATTATTAAACTTCTCTGGCATCATTTCATAGAAATCTCTTAACTCCTGCTTCTTTAAGATTTCTGTGTGGAGCTTTGCAACACCATTAACAGAATATCCGGCAACGATTGCAAGATTAGCCATCTTAACCTGTCCGTCATAGATAATAGCCATCTTACGAACCTTATCCTGATTTCCTGGATATTTAGCCTTAATCTCTTCTACGAAACGACGGTTAATCTCTTCAACAATCTGATAAATTCTTGGAAGAAGTCTTGAGAATAACTCAATAGGCCACTTCTCAAGCGCCTCAGCCATAATTGTATGGTTAGTATAAGCAACAGTCTTAGTTGTGATATCCCATGCCTCATCCCATTCAAGTCCGTTCTCATCCATAAGGATACGCATAAGCTCTGCAACTGCAACAGTTGGATGTGTATCATTAAGCTGGAAAGTAACCTTCTTATAAATGTTCTTAACGTCCCCATTATTCATTGACTTATATCTGTCAACAGCTCTCTGTACACTTGCTGATACGAAGAAATACTGCTGCTTAAGTCTTAATTCCTTACCTGCATAATGGTTATCATTAGGGTAAAGTACCTCAACGATATTCTTTGCAAGGTTCTCCTCCTCGATAGCCTTCTGGTAATCACCCTTATCAAAAGAGTTAAGGTTAAATGTATTAACAGGCTCTGCGTCCCAGATTCTAAGAGAGTTAACAGTGTTATTGCCATATCCAAGAACCGGAATATCATATGGAACAGCGATTACAGAACGGTAATCTTCCTGAACGAACATATCTCTTCCAGTCTTTTCATCTCTGTAAGAACGTACATATCCACCGAATTTAACTTCATATCTGTATTCAGATCTCTTAATTTCAAATGGGTTGCCGTCCTTTAACCAGTTATCAGGAACCTCTACCTGATATCCGTCCTTAATCTCCTGCTTGAACATACCATACTTATAACGGATACCACATCCATATGCAGGATATTCAAGAGTTGCTAAAGAATCCATGAAACATGCTGCAAGACGGCCAAGACCACCATTACCTAAAGCTGCGTCTGGCTCCTGATCCTCGATAACATTAATGTCAAGACCAAGCTCGTCAAGAGCTTCCTTAATCTCATCATAAGCACAGAGATTAATCATATTGTTACCAAGTGCTCGTCCCATAAGGAACTCCATAGACATATAATAAACTATCTTAGGATCGTCCTTCTCATACTGCTTATGAGTAGCAATCCATTTATCAATGATAATATCCTTAACAGCATACGAAACTGCCTGGAAAACCTCCTGCTGATTAGCCTCTTCAATATTCTTTCTGTAAAGAGACTTGCAGTTACTGATTACATTCTTCTTGAATTCTTCCTTACTGAAATTCTGTGTTAAACTTGTCGCCATGTATTTAAAACTCCCTTCTGAATAAGGACGGCTCCCCAATACGCCGATACCCTGTAAAAACTATAATCCGCCCCACAATAGATGTTTTAATTATACATAATAATATTTACAAATGCAAACTTTATTATTCAATTGTTCTCAAGCCATATTTTCAATATTTTCCTATAATTCTTCCAAAATCCATCAAAATCTCAACAGATAAATACTTCATAGAATTAATACCTAATTTGAATAACAAATATGGCATAACAAGCACCATAAATGTAATTACAAGACAGCCTTTATAATCTAAAATCTTTGTAATTCCATATATTCCAATTGATATTATTAATAATAAAACAAGTCTGAACGCCTGACCAATTACCATATACCCAGCTATGCTGATATTAAGAGGAAGGTCATAAAAAATCTGCAGGCTCTGAATTGGTGCTGACAACTGTTCTAATTTGTATAACTGACATATATTAAAAATATCAATAAATGCAGAAAGTCCCCATATAAGAAATGATATCATAAGTATTTTTAATAATTTAACAGCCTTTACCCTGCTTCTCTCTTTTGAAGTGTTAAGAAAAGCTATCATATGACATCTTTTTTCATATGCATATTCAACTGATATTATGAGAATAAGAAATATTACGCATACAAGATTCTGACTTTCCGTGTTCTGATATTTCCTTGAGCCAAATATATCCTCATAAGCAGCGGGATTTACAATTCTCGCTTCTATCCCTTTTTCCTCACTAACTTTTCTTACATAATTCAGACAATTCTGCATATTTTCAAGAGTCTGACTTGCTTCACGGAATTTATATTTATAATTAGCATCTGTCTCTGCTTTTTTGCCTAATTCTTCGACAGCATTACGACATTCCTCAATATATGCTTCACACTCTTTATCTCCAGTATTTCCACTAAACATAGAATAAAAATTATTCATTGAGAAATCCGTATTACTGTAATCAACACCTCTGTACATTCTGCATGATATCAATAAATAAACAGCAGCAGCAAGAAGTATTATTCCCTTTTGTAATATAAGAGTCTTATATAATTCAGATACAAATAAAGGTACTTTTCCCAATAACATCTGGATAAACTGAGAGCATTTTTCTATTATTTTTGTTATGGCACTCTTCCTGCCCTGTGCATATTTATGAGAATATGTAATATATACTCCTATGAATCCTGTTATTGCCAGTAATATTGTCAAAAGCCAAGTCGTACTCTGAATATCTGTAATAAAATTATCCGTTCCCCAGTTTT
>OLHA01000226.1_pt1 | contig 32925 bp, 37 predicted proteins | sample 1605961 | NCBI WGS metagenome assembly OLHA01 (sample SAMN03283288) | human gut metagenome | biome: human-associated habitat; material: feces | host: Homo sapiens | place: Peru | collected 2012
CACAATATTCAGTATTACTTTATATGATTGCTCATGTAACAGGACTTAAACCAGGAAAACTTTACTGGAGCATTAAAGATGCACATATTTATGTAAATCAAATAGATGGGATTAAAGAACAAATAAGAAGAGGAAAAGAACTAGAAGATTTACCAGCACCAAAATTATGGTTAAACCCAGAAATAAAAGATTTCTATGATTTTGATAATAGTAGTGACTTAAAAGATATAAAAGTTATTGATTATAAACATCATGGTAAAATATCTTTTCCAATAGCTCAGTAGGTGTGAATTATGAGTTATACAATTATAGCAGCAATAGGAAAAAATAATGAATTAGGAAGAAACAATGAATTAATTTGGCACTTACCAAATGATTTAAAGTTTTTTAAAGAAACAACAACTGGACACACTATAATAATGGGAAGAAAAACACTAGAGTCTCTTCCAAAACTACTTCCAAATAGGCATCATATAGTTTTATCAAGCAAAGAAGAATTTGAAGAATCTATCGAACACTACAAAACATTAAAAGAACTTTTAGAATCACTAAAAGAAAGAGAAGAAGAAATGTTTATAATAGGTGGAGCTAGTATATATAAAGAATTTATAGATATAGCAGATAAAATGTACTTAACTGAAATTGATAGTGAATGTAAAGATGCAGATGCATACTTTCCAACTTTTGATAAATCCAAGTGGGAGAGAACAATTATAAAAGAAAACGAAGACAATGGAATATCATATAAGCATGTTCTTTATAAAAGAAGTAAATAACTTCTTTTTTTTATCAAAAAAATATATTATAATGTAATTAGGATGTGATAATATGTTAGAAAAAATATTAAAGAAAAGTACAGTTTTATTATATTTATCTACTTTTTTTATCGTAGTTACCATAATAATTTGTGTATTCTCACAAGTATATACAAAAAAGATAATAGAAACTGATATAGAATATGTAGACAAAATATTTATTGATGATAGTGAAAACACGAAAGCAAAAATATCTAAAGTAGAAAATTTAATTTATTTAAATGAAAACTATTATATGGTACTTGCAGAAAAACATTTATTTGTGGCAAGACTCTCATTAAACGAAGTTAAAGACATTAGAGAAAATATTAAAAATAATAAAGAAGTTACAATATATGGAAAAATAAAAAAAGTTAATGATGATGTTAAAAAACAATTTGTAACAACATATAATAGAGTTTCAAAAGATTTAAAAATAGAAGAAACCGACTATGAAAGAAAAATGGGAGAGTATTATTTAGAACAAAAAGAAGTTAATGACAAAATAGAAAACATGAATAGTACAACAATAATAATTTCAATAATACTAGTATCATTAGGAATTTCATTATCAATAGTTTTTGTTAGAAATAATGACAAAAATTATAAACTAATGAAGAAATTAAGTAAATCTGAAATATCAAAAATAAATAAAGAACTAGACAGTGGAGTAAAAAGCAATAAAACATATGTAACTGAAAACTATATATTAAATTATACGATGGGTACAAGTTTAGTAAAATATGAAAATATATTATTCGCATACAAAAGTAATTCTAAAAATAAAAAACTAGACATAATTGTAATTTATACAAAAGACTTAGACAAAATTGTTGTAGTAGTAGATTCAAGTATTAAATTATTAGACAAAATAAAAGAAAAAAATAAAAAAGTTTTACTAGGTAAAACAAATGAAAATTTAAAAAAATTATCTAAAGAATATAATTTAAATATTAATTAAAAGGAAGAGTTAATCTTCCTTTTAATTTTAGTTGTTACAACTATTGCAGTTATTTGAGCAACCATTATTTATAAAGCCAACACCAAAAATAATAACTAATAAGATAAATAATACTAATATAATTGCTGCTCCATAGCCATAACCATATCCACCATTATAATAGCCTGGATATGCGCCATAGTTCATTGCATTACCGCCGGCATATCCGCCATTATATCCATAATAATACATATATTACCTCCTAACTTATCTATATTATTTTATGGTATATAGATTTTATTGACACAACTAAAAGCATATATAATTTACAATTATATTATTTTTTTGTATAATAAATATGATTAGAATATGAAAAAGAAGAAAGTAAAAGTATTAAGAAATTTAAATAAATGGATTTTAGTTCTTACTATAATCTTTGCTTTTGGTGGTGCGTTTTTTATATTAGATGCATCATCTATTTCAGCTACTTTAACATATGGGAAATCATCTCCATATTTCTTTTTTTCAAAACAACTATTATTTGTAACACTCGGTTTTATTGCAGCAGTCATAATACTAAAGTTGTTTGAACTAAAATCATATGAACCATTCTCGGGAATGATAGCATTTGGCCTTATGATTGCAACGACTGCAAAATTATTTGGTAGTGCTATCACTGGTGAAATTAGTACTTTAACAATCAATATTGCAGGTTTTCAACTTCAACCAGCAGAATTTTTAAAATTGTTTCTTACGATTTATTTAGGTTCCTTTTTAGGAAAGTGGAGTAACGGAGGCAAGCAAAAATGGTTGATTTTATTCCCACTCTTTATGTGTGCTTACGCAGTAGGATTAGTTGTAGTAGGTGGAGATCTTGGTAGTGCCGCTATTATGCTTGCGTTATTTGCACTTATTATAGTTAGTACACCATTAAGAAAAGATATAATAAACTCTGAAAATAAATCAGATATTATATTAAGAAAAGGAATGACTGCACTAAAATATATAGCAGTAATAGGTTTAATTGGAAGCATAATATTATTAAAATTTGGATATAAAATAATACCAGAAGATTGGTTAAATAAAAGTCAAAGACTTAGTAGATTCATTTATACAAATCCATGTGATAGATACGAAGAACAAACAGGTTATCAAGTTTGTAATGGATACATCGCAATAGATAATGGTGGTTTATTTGGAGTAGGAGCAGGTAAATCAATCCAAAAATACTTATATTTACCAGAAAGCCATACAGACTTTATATTTCCAATAATAGTCGAAGAATTTGGAGTAATAATTGGAATAATAATAATACTTTTATATATGGTTCTTACATATTTAATATTTAAAGTCGCAACTAATACTTATGAATTATCCAACTCAATAATATGTTATGGAATTGGAATATACTTTATGCTTCATATATTTGTTAATTTAGGTGGTGTTCTAGGAATAATACCACTAACAGGAGTTCCACTTCCATTCTTAAGCTATGGTGGTAGCTCATGCTTCGCAACAATCGGAGCATTCACAGTAGTACAAAGAATTTATATTGAAAATAAAATAGAAAAGAAAAATAGAGAAATAAATAAAATAGTCAATAAATAGAATTTCTAAGAAATTCTATTTTTATTTAAAAGATGTTATAATATAAGCAAAGAAGGTGAAAGAGATGAGAAATTTAATATAAGTATGGCATAAACTTTAATTATGCCAAAAAGGAGGCATAATATGATAGAAATAAAAAACCTATCTATCAAAGTAAATGATAGATACTTAATTAAAGATTTAACCCTTAATCTTAATAAAAACGATAAGTTAGCTATAATCGGTGAAGAAGGAAATGGCAAATCAACGCTATTAAAATGCATAATAGATAAATGTGATTATGCGGAAATAACTGGAACAATAAATTTAAATAATAATAAAATAGGTTATTTAGAACAAAATATAAAAGAAGAATATAAAAATCAAAAAGTATATAATTATATTTTTATAGACGATATAGATTATTATAATAAAATAAATAACTTTTATAAATATCTAGAAATATTAAATTTAAAAGATAATATTTTAGATAAATACTTGAATACTTTATCAGGTGGTGAAAAAATAAAAATAGCAATTTTAAAGCTATTATTAAATGATAACGATGTGCTTTTATTAGATGAACCAACAAATGATTTAGATATTGAAACACTATTATGGCTAGAAAATTTTATAAATAGAATAGATATACCAATTATCTATATATCTCATGATGAAACACTATTATCTAAAACAGCTAATATGATACTTCATTTAGAGAGTTTAAAAAGAAAGACAGAATGTAAACACACTCTTTTAAAAATTAGATATGAAGAATATGTAGATTTAAGACTTAGAACAATTAACAATCAAACTCAAATTCATAACTTCGAAAGAAAAGAATTAGAAAAGAGAGAAGAAAAATTAAAAAAGCAAAAGCAAAGAGTAGAATTTGAACAAAACAATATATCAAGAAGCAATCCTCATGGCGGAAGATTATTAAAGAAGAAAATGCACAATATTAAAAGTCAAGAAAGAAAAATAGAAAATCTAGATATAACTGAAAAACCAGATCCAGAAGAAGCAATTAATTTTATTTTTGAAAAAGTATATGTTCCAAATGATAAGAAAATACTGAGTTTAAACGTAGATATATTAAAAGTAAAAAATAATATTCTTTCTAAAAATATAGAACTAAATATAAGAGGTAATGAACACATATGTATCATAGGTAAAAATGGAGTAGGAAAAACCACTCTAATAAGAATAATATATGATAATCTAAAAGATAGAAAAGATATTAAAATTGGATATATGCCTCAAGACTATAGTGAAGCATTTGATGGATATGATAACGTTCTAGACTATATAACCAATAATAGTAAAAATAAAGATAAAATAACTAAAGCAAGAATGTATTTAGGCAATATGAAATTTACTAGTGAAGAAATGATAAGCAAAATAAATAATCTAAGTGGTGGAAGTAAAGCAAAACTAATATTAATGAAACTGGTATTAGAAAAAAGTAACGTATTAATACTAGATGAACCAACAAGAAACGTAAGTCCACTTTCAAATCCAGTCATAAGAAAAGTATTAAAAGAATTTAAAGGTACTATTATTTCAGTATCTCATGATAGAAAATATATAGAAGAAGTAATAAATAAATTATATGTTTTAACCAATAATGGGCTAAATCTAATTAGAAAAGACGATTATATTGAAAAATTAATCGAAAAACAACCAAAAAACTAGACAATGTGTATAAATTGTGTTATTATTATATCGCTTAATCCGCTGCATCTATGTATGATTAAATAAAGCACAAAGGAGGAAATGTAGTATGAATCTAATTGACAAGATCAATAAGAAACAAATCAACCCAAATGTTCCTGATTTCCAAGTTGGAGACACAGTAAGAGTTGATGTTAAGATCAAAGAAGGTAAAAGAGAAAGAATTCAAGCATTCGAAGGAATTGTAACTGCTCGTAAAGGTGGAAGCGTATCTGAAACATTCACTGTTAGAAAGAAAAGCGGAAGCGTTGGAGTTAATAGAATTTTCCCAGTTAATAGCCCATTAATCGATAAGATTACAGTTGTTAAAAAAGGAAAAGTAAGAAGAGCTAAACTTAACTTCTTAAAAGGATTAACAGGAAGCTTTAGAATTAAAGAAAGAAATTAGGTTTTACACCTAATTTTTTATTAGAAAAAGGAGATTAAATGAAGAAAATATGGTATTCAATAAAAGACTATGTTTATATAGTTTTAATAGTAGTACTAATTAGAACATTTTTAGTAACACCAGCAGCAGTTTCAGGAAGTAGTATGGAAAGTACTCTTAATAATCATGATTTAGTCATAATAAATAAATTAGTTTATAGAATTAAATCAATTGAAAGATTTGATATAGTTGTAGTAAACAATGATGAAGATAATGATAGAATAATCAAAAGAGTAATTGGTCTTCCAAATGAAACAATTGAATACAAAGATAATAAACTTTATATAAATGGAGAATTAGTAGAGACAAAACTAAATTTTAAAGATACAGATGACTTCAAAGTTGAAACTAAAGATGATGAATATTTTGTTTTAGGAGATAATAGACCTGTCTCAAAAGATAGTAGAATACTTGGAAGTTTTAACAAGAAAGATATAGTTGGAAGAGTAGGAATAAGATTCTATCCATTTGATAAAGTAGGATACGTAAAGTGATAATGATAGCATTATCACTTTTTTTATGTTAAAATCTAAATAGTAGGTGTAAACATGAATAAAGAAGATTATATAAAAATAGCCAAACAAAAATTCAGTAAGAATACACAACCCATAGTAATAAGACAAATAAATAACTATTATAAAGCAAAAGAAAACTTTAAAATTGAAAAGCAAAAATACAATATGGAAGAACAAGTAAAATTAGAAAAAGGTACATTACTTCATGGTACATATAGAAATTTAGATGGAGTAGTTATAAGGTGATAAAATGAATGGTAAAGTTATTATAATAGGTGGAAATAAAAGAGCAGGCAAAACAACATTATCAAATTTATTACATAATAAATATAACTTTAATCAATACAATTTTGATATGTTATTAGATTCTATAGAAACAACATTTGAAGACCTAGATGATGGAAATGATGATAAATACATTGAATTACTTGATAATATGATAAATAGAAGTCTTGAAGATGCCAAAAATTATGGAATAAACACTCTATATGAATATATATTTACACCAAAACAAATATTAAAATTAAAAAATATAAATAATGTAAAAATATATTTTTTAGCAAATCTAGATGCCAATGAAAACAACATTGAAAGTGATATGATGAAATACTCAAAAACATATGATTGGCCAACAACAGCTACAAAAGAAGATATAAAAAGAAATATTAACTATATTTTAGAGAGAAACAAACTATTAAAGGAAGAATGTGAAAAATATAATTTTAGATTAGTAAATACTAGTAGAGAAGATAATAGAAATAAAATACTAAATGATCTAGTAGAAGAAATAATGAAAGAATGAAATAATGAAGTATTATGAAAGACATAAGAAATGAAATAAATATTGAAATAATAAATGATCAAAAAGAAAAAATATTATCTTTATTTCAAAGTCAAAAATAAAATGTAGAATTTAAATTCTACATTTTTTATTGTAATTCTGTTCCTCCCCATTCAACGACAGTATAACCATTTCTATTTACTTTAGTAAGTTCTTGTTCTTTAATAGTTATTTTATTATCTAATTTTTTATATATCATAAGTACTCTTATAAGTGTTTCGGGTTTAGGATTAATTTCTAAAGGCATGTTTTTATTTATTTCATTCATACTAGCAAATCTAATATAATTATATTTATTATTTTCTAACTTTGGTAACCAATATATTATAAATTCTTCACTTTCTCTTTCACTAAGCCCTAGCATTTCTAATTTTTTTTCTAAGAACTTAGCCGTATCTTTTCCTTCAATAACAAATCCATCATCAGTACTAAAATTAATATTATTTTTACTTTCATAATATAATGCATATAATTTTCTATTAGTTTTTAAATCAACTAAATCACCATTACTATTAGCTCTTACATTCCATTCGCTATCATACTCTGGATAAGAATGAGTTATTAAGTTATCATTAAGTAATTTAACACTAATATTAGTTTCTTTTGTAGGATATAAGTATATGATAGGTTTATCAATTGTTACGCTACCTGGGTCATAAGAAGTACCATACTTTTTGATATTTTCAAATTCTTCCTCTGTATAAACAGTTACTATATCTAATTTTTTAATATCTTTACTAACAGGTATAACTAAGGTATAAGCAGCACTATTAGAAACAACTCCACGAGAATTCTCCCATAAATAAAGTTTAGCACTATCATTATTGAATTCTAATCCAGCAACTCTGGCTTCTATACTAACTGAATTAATTCTGCAATAACTAACAACAATATAATTTTTAGTTTCATCAAAATACTTTAATGCTATATCGTTATTTTTAGCATATTCTTTATATTCTTCAAAACTTAATACATCATTAATATTAAAACCACTAGGAATACTTTCTTCATCATTAAATAGACTATATTTTATATTATAAACACCTTTATAATCACCTTTAATAACATAATAATCATTATTATTATATTTATATTTAACAAGAGTATCACTAATATCATACTTATTGATTTTGATTCTAAAGAATCTATTATATACAAACAAAATACATAATAATAAAATAATACATCCACCTAAATAAAACAATTTCTTTTTCATAACTTCACTTCCTAGAATAATTTTATCAAATGAATAAGTACATCACAATAAAATATTATGATATTTACAATAAATATGATATAATTAAATAGTAGGTGGTAATATGGACAAAGAATTAAAAAGAATAATAAGTAACTTAGTATACTTATATGGAAAAGAAGAAATTGTAAGTATAATAAAATTCGCAATATATTTTAGAAGTGATAATCTTAAACTATATGAAGAATTTAAAAAGAAAGTTGATTCAAGAGGATTTATAGATACAAAAGATATTATAAGTCTTCTAGCAAAAAGATATAATTTGGATCCTAAACAAAATATGGAACAAATTAGAAATATGTATGTAAATAATGTTATTAATATGGGCTATGCATTTCATTTAACACCAAAAGCCAATGTTGAATCAATTGACGAATGTGGTTTAAATCCAGGCTACTTAGAAGAACAAGAAGATATAAAAAGAGTAAGAAGTGAATTGAGCGAACAAGCTGAAAATAACTTATTTACATTCGCAAAGGATGATTATAATAAATTATACTTTTCTAGAACATTAAATTTAAGAGTAAGTTATGGTAGAGAACCAGAATGGATTAGAGAATTAAATAAAAATAAAAGTATGCTAGATACATATATGGAAAATGAAACAGATAAAGCAAAAAAAGATGTGAAAGAATTAATGGCAAAATATAATGCAAAATATCAAGATAAAAGTAGAGTATTATATTTAATACCTAATTCATATACATTTGATAAAAAGAAAGTATTCACTTCTGATGATTTAGATAATTTAAACATAAGCCCAGAAGAAATAATCGAAAGATTTGAAAGTATCAATAGGGAAGTAATAAATGCATCAGTTTCTACATATGTCCCAAGACCTGAATTAATATGCATAGATTTATCAAATGGTATGATACTTGAAAGCAATCAAGAAAAAATGACTGTATAGAATATTTATACAGTTTTTAAATAGCTTAGAAAAAGAAACAGTAAGATATAAATGAATTAAAATTTTAAAGAAACATACTATTAGTATGCAAGAATTTATTATAAATATTATTAATAGTTATGGTTATATAGGAGTATTATTGCTAATATTAATAGAAAATATATTTCCACCAATACCATCAGAGTTAATTTTATTATTTGGTGGTTTCATGACAACATATACAAAGTTAAATATTTTTGGGATGATTATTTCATCAACTATAGGTTCCTTAATTGGTGCATTATTACTATATAAAGTAGGGACAATATTTAATAAAGAAAATTTGAATACGCTAATTACAGGAAAATTCGGAAGATTATTAAAACTTAAAAGCAGTGATATAGATAATGCTGATAAATGGTTTACAAATAAAGGACAAAAAACTATTTTCTTTTGTAGATTTATTCCATTAATTAGAAGTTTGATTTCACTTCCAGCTGGAATGAATAAAATGAACTTAAGCAAGTTTATAATTTATACAATACTTGGTTCTGTTATATGGAATACAGTTTTAATAGTCATGGGTTCGATAGTGGGAAGTAATTGGGAGAATATACTAAATATAATAAATATATGTTCTCGTTATATAGTACTTATTTTATTTATAATAATTATAATATTATTTTATAGAAAGAAATCAAAAGAGTAGAAAGAAATTCTATTCTTTTATGTTATAATAAAAATGAATTTAAAAGGAAGTAGGAGAACGTATTATGATTAAGATTGGAGACATTGATTATAAATCAATTGGTGTAAAAGGAGAACAATTTTTAATAGAAGCAAATCAAAGCGAAGGTTTTAACTTTCCATATACTTTATTTATACCAGAAAATGTAGATGAAAGTACTAGTTTAATAGTCGAAGGAGCTAATACTGGAACATCTAGAAATGATATAAAAACTGCTATTAGCGATGTAATAGAAAGAAGTATGGATAGAACAATTATAGATGCAAACAAAGATACAAGATTTCCAATATTAACCCCATGTTTCCCAAGAATTCATACGAAAGAAGATGGTGGAATATACACACATATGCTAACAAGTGAATCATTAAATTATAAACGTTTTGGTTTAGAGAGAATTGATAATCAACTAGTGAAAATGATAAAAAATGCAGAACAGTTGCTAAAAGGAAGAAATATTAATATTGATTCAAAAGTTATATTAGATGGTTTTTCAGCATCAGCTAAATTTGTCAATAGATTTGCATTACTTCATCCAGAAGTAGTTAAACTAGTTATCGCAGGAGCATGTAGTGGTACAGGAATACTTCCATTAAAAGAAATAGATGGAGAAAAATTGCTTTATCCAATTGGTAGTGGAAACATAGATGAGATAACCGAAAGTAAACAAGAAGAATTTAAAAATATAAAACAATTCTATTATATGGGGACACTTGATCCTTTAGACAATGATCCACTTGGTGAAAGGGAAGATGGTGCACTCATAAGTCCTTCATCAATAACAAAAGAAGAAAGCAAACAATTATATAAGTTTATTGGTAAGAAAATGCTTCCGGATAGATGGGAAAACTTTCAAAAGATATATAAAGACTTAGGAGTAAATGCGACATTTAAAACATATGAAGGATATGGACATACACCAGAACCTGCCTTAAAAGATATAGAAGAATTACTAAAACAAGAAATGAGAATAAAAACCCCAAGTAGGAGATAAAAATGATAACTATAATTAATAATGATGAAATGAAAATAAGTGTTTCAAAAAGTTTTACAGAAAATGATGATACACCAGATAAAAGAAGCTTAAGTGATTATATACTAGATAAAACAAAAGAAAAATTACAATTTTTTAGAGAACTTTTTAATATAGAAAAACTAGATAAAATAGAATTTATACTTTTTGATGATTATGATGAATGGAAAAAATACTATGTATCAAGAAATCATAGAGAACCACCAGAATATAGTAGAGGCTCATTTGAAAGTGAAAATAATTTATCATATAGTGTACAAAAAAGTGGAGTCTTGTATAACACACCACTATGGTTTCATATAGTTTCTGTTAATGCACATGAAGCATTTCATATATATTATAAAAAGTATATCTATAAAGATGACAGAATTGTATGGTTTGATGAAGGGCTTGCTCAATATTTATCTGGTGAAGCTGAAGGATGGATAAATAATGAAGAAAAATTAAAAAAGGTATTTTTAGAATTCTATCAAAATTATAAAGAAATAAATAATCTTAATGATAGAATACAAGGAAATAATAGCATACCAGATGATTTAATATTCAGTAGAAAAGGAGTATTTGAGGGATACAAAATGAGTTTACTCGCAATTAAATACTTAGACTTAAAATATGGCATTTCTTATATTAAAGAATTAATGAAATATAATAAAGAAATTAGAGAGTTAGGTACTACTATTATAGATGATATGATAGAGTATTATAAAGAAAGATTTAATATAAAGGTGTTATAATGATAGAATTCATAAAAGGATGCAAAATACCAAACTCAGATAATCTAAAAGAAGAATATAAAATAAGCGGTAACTGGATAAAATCAAATGTAAATGCAAGTAAAATACTAAAGTTAATGTATGAATTTACTGAAATGCAGCAAGACAACGAACCATTATTTCTATTCTTAGAAATACCAAGCAATAAAGAAATTCAAAAAAATATCGAAGAACTTGATAAAAAAAGAAAATATAAAATTAAAAATGGTTTCTATTATGATATATATTACTTAGATGGAATATCAAAAAAATTCTTTAAAGAACTGCTAGATAAATCAGGTGAAATACTTTTAAATGATGGAATGAGTTCTTTCAGACCCGGAAACTTTAAAACAAATGATGAGATAGGCAAATATAAATATAATCAAGTAAAATTACTATCAGATAGTATTGAAAAGTATGAAGAATTATTTAGAAAGAACAATATTGAAAGAAATGATAATGTAGTTCTTTCAGTAAATTTAATAAGTCCTAACAACCCGGGAATATGTAATATATATAAAGATAGAAGTGGGAAAGATATTTATAAAATAGTTGAAAAACTAAAGAAATATAAAACATTTTATAAATATAGTATGATAAATGTTAAAACAGGAGAAGAAATAATAATGAAAAAAGAAATACAAAAACATAATTTAAGTCTTTACATTCCTGCACTTGAAGATTATTGGTATGAAGAAAAACTAGAAAGCGACCCTGAAACAATGAGCTATAATAAGGGATATGATGTATCTTATTATGGATATCATTATGATACTGGATGTATAGATTTTCCAAAAGAAAAATGGGAAGAAACATATAATAAAAGAATAAAAGAAAATAAATTCTTTGCATATATCAAAGATATTGACTTAAATGAATTTATAGGCTATTGTAACTATCAATATAATAAATTTGATAATAGATATGAGTGCGGAGTACTAATTGAAGCTAAATATAGAAAAAAAGGTTACTCAAAAGAAGCATTAAAACTACTTTGTGATGAAGCACGAAAAAATGGAATAAAAGAATTATACGATAACTTTGAAAAAGATAGAGAAAACAATACTTTAAAAATCTTTGAATCAGTGGGCTTTAAAGTGGTAAAAGAACAAACTTGGAAAAAACTAGGTAAAGATGTAAAAGGTGTATTAGTAAAAGTAGACTTATAAAAAGTTTACTTTTTTAATATAGTAAAATATATAAAAGTATAGTATAATATCCAAGAGATATTATGAAGGAGAGGCAAGTACATGAATATTCTAGTAGTAAATCCACCAAATAAACCATTTACTAATAAACCGATTTTAGCAGAACCATTAGATGTCCTTCAAATCGCAACTATTATAAAAAATAATTTTGGTAACGTAAAAGTACTTGATATGGATGTTAAAAGAATGAATAATAATATAAATGAATACTTAGAAGATAAAAATATAATAGTATTTGTTTATGATTACCAGTTACCTCTACATACAAGTGAAACTATTAATAACATATTTGAAATAATAAAAAATACAAACAAGAACTCTAAATTCATAATAATTGGTAAAACATCATCTTACTATTACAAGAAATTCTTAATGAATGGTATAGATATAGTAATAGATGGCATTGTAGATAACACAATAGTTAATGTAATAGATAGTTTAATTAATAATAAAGATCTAACACAAGTACCAAATATTTATATAAAGAATAATAATGAAATAATAACTACTCATAAAGAACATGTAGATAATAAATTTAATCTTCTTAGTTATCCAGATAGAAGCCTTTTAAATATAAATGATTATATGGATACTAGAACTATAATTACTTCAAGAGGATGCATTGGCAAATGTACTTTTTGTACAACACCATCTTTCTTTGGAAAATGGAATGCTAAAGCACCAGTAGAAGTAGTAGATGAAATAGAATATTTAATTAAAAACTATAATACTAAGAAAATAATATTTTTAGATGATAATATGATAGTAGACAAAAATAGAATATATGATATATGCAATGAAATAGAAAAACGTAATATAAAATGTTTATTCGGATGTCTTGGAAGTATCATATGTTATGACTATAAAATGTTTAAAAGAATGTATGAAGTAGGATTTAGATGGATACATTTTGGTATAGAGTCAGGTAGTGAAAGAATACTAAATCTTATGAATAAAAAAATGAATATTGAATACATAAAAGAAGTAATAAAAGAAGTAAAAGAATTAGGCTTTAGAGTAAGAAACAGTATAATTTTAGATTATCCAACTTCAACCAAAGAAGACATAAAACTAACAAGAGAATTAATTAATATTTTAGAGCCTCACGAATTAAGACTTCACTATCTAGCTTATAGAGTAGGTACAGAAGTATTTAAAGAACACAAGGAGATAGAGAATAAAACACAATATATTCATAGTAATCATCCTAATATTAAGAATGATGACTTAACAGAAGAAATAAATCTACTTATAGAAGATTTAAAAAAGAAAAACTACAATATAGTTTATAATGATATAGATTGGAATATATTTAATGATTTAGACAAGAATACTAAAATAGCCGCGTTTACTCCTATAAAATATGGGATGTGTTGGTATGAATAGATTAATTGGTATAACAGGCGGTATGTCTTCTGGTAAAACAACATTATCAAAAGAACTATTAAAGATGAATAAAGATTTTATTTATATAGATATAGATGAATATAGAAGAAGTTTATATTCGCAATTAGATTATATTAATGAGCTAAAAGAAAGTATAATAGAACTAAAAGAATACGATGAAATAAACTCTATAATACTAAACAAATATATTTATAAAGATGATAGTATTATGAATAAATATAAAAGTATTCTATATAAATATGTTTTTAACTATATAAATAGTTTTGATAATAAGACTTTAATAGTTGATTGGGCTTTAATAGTAAATGATAACTTAATAGATAAATTTGATAAGATTATATATTTAAATGTAGACGAAGAAACTAGATTATCAAGACTTGAAAATAGTGATTTATCTAAAGAAGAAATACTAAGAAGATTCGAATTACAAAGAATAGATAATATAGATAGTTATAAATCAAATAATTTTATGATAGTGGATGATAATATGAATAAAGAAAAAATAAATGATTTTATAAATGAAATGGAATGTAAATTTACTTTACCAGAAGATGGTGGCAAAGCTATATGGGAAATAACTCATAGTTGTAATTATGGTTGTTCATATTGCATATTTTCTTGTATGACTAAAAAAGTAGAAGGAGAACTTACTACTGAAGAATGTTTTCATGTAATAGATGAGTTAGTAAAGAATAATTTTAAGCATCTAAAAGTAACAGGAGGAGAACCATTTATTAGAAAAGATATAATAGATATACTAGAGTATGCTAGTAAGTATATGACAGTAGATATCTCTACAAATGCATCCTTAATAACTAAAGAACACTTAGAAAGACTAAATAAAATAAATTTAAAAATGATTCACGTAAGTCTAGATGGAACAAAAGAAGAACATGAAAAAGTAAGAGGTAATAACACTTATGATAGAACAATTAGAGGTCTAGAAATATTAAAGTCTTCTAAGAATAAAGTAAGAATAGGTTCAGTAATACACTTAGGTAATCAAAGTAACCTAGAAGAACTAGTTAAAGATGCTATAAAACTAAATGCTGATGAAATAATATTTTCAATAATGGAACCAGTAGATGGTCAAAGTAAAGCAATGGTAAAAACTATATCAAATGAAGAATTAAAAATTAATATTGATAAACTAAAAGAAAAATATAAAGATAATATAATAGTAAATTATAACTTTGGTGGCCAACCAAATTATGTAAAGAAATGTCCAGCCGGAGATAAATTCTTATATATAAATAATATGGGTTTAGTAAGTCCATGTACTTGGGTATATGAAAATAATAAGAATTGTATATCCAAAAAATCTCTAAGAGATAACACACTAGAAGAAGTATTAAAAGATGAGATGATTGAGAGGTTCTTATCATCAAAAAGAAAAGGTGTTTGTTATGGAAAGATTTAATAGTATATACCTTTTTACTACTGAGAATATAGCTGGTTATATGAAGAATTTAGATTTAACTAATAAAAGAATAATAACTGTAACAGGGTCTTCAGATCATATAATAAATGCTATATTAAAAGGGTGTATGGATATAACAACATTCGATATAAACTATTTATCTAAATATTATATGGATTTAAAACTATCAGCAATCAAATCTCTATCATATAAAGAATTCATAGATTTTCTACTATATGATACAAATAAAACATTAAGTTACGAAATAATAAATAAATTAGAAATGAATAAAGAAAGTAAAGAATTTTGGTTAAAAGAATTATCTAAATATAATAACGATGGTAAGAAACTAAAAGAGTCTGGACTATTTAATTTAAAATATTTTGATATTAAAAACAAAAAAGAATGTAATCTATATTTAAATGAAGAAAATTATGATATAATAAAGAATAGATTAGATAGTATTAATATTAACTTTATTTACACTAATCTTAAAGATTTGAGAATAGATAAAAAATATGATTATATGTTCTTATCTAATATATCTGATTATATTGATACTTTTTATGAAAATAATTATCTTTCTAATTATAAAAAACTAATAGATAAATTTATGATTAATGTAAAGTATATATACTTTGCATATGTATATGATATAAATAAGAAAGATAAAAGAAGTGTAATAGATGATATAAATGAAGTAAAAAGTGTATTTAAAAATTTCGAGATTAAGAAATTTAAAACTTCACTAATAAATAAAGGCAATAATACTGAAGATGCAGTATTTATAAAGGAGGAAAAATAAATGGAAAGTAGATGCGGAGAAAGTAGTTATGACTATAGACCATACGCTGTAAAAAGTAACAATGTAAGTAGTGAAAGTAGAACTAGCAGTGGAGAAAGTAGAACTGTATTAACTAGTAAAAAAAGTGAAGTAGTTAGTAGTGAAAGTAGAAATAGTTGGGGAGAAAGTAGAGTTGCAGATTATACAAGTAGTAAACCATCACCAAAAACTCCAATAAAGTATAATAACTTAAGAGAAATAGATGATTTAATAAATATGTTAGAGGCATCTGTTTCTGATATTGAAAAACAAAATCCAAGTGCTGAACTTAATACTCTTATAAATGAAACTAAAGGCAAAATTGAAGTGCTAAAACAATTAGCTGAAGAAGCAAGACGAAAAGAAAAAGAACAACACTTAGTAGAAATGTTAAAAGGTCAAAATGAAAAATTAGATGCAGCAATCATGTCACTTAAAAGAGGCTTTAAGTAATGGAAAACATATATAAAAATTTACATTCTAATCAAAAGATTTTTATATATGAAATGCTTAGAAGAGGTATAACAGTAGAAGTAATAGATGAAAAAAATGAAATAATAAAAGCATCATACAAAGGACATGATGAACTAATATATGATAGAGATTCATCTATAATGCCATATAATCTATCTATTTTAGCTGGAGATAAAGGATTTACTAAAAAGAATTTATTAAGAAATGGAGTATCTGTACCAATAGGTGAAACATTTAAAGTAAGAGATAGAGAATATATTAAAGAAGCATTTAGAATATTAAACTGCCCAGTAGTAATTAAGCCAGTACATGGATCTCATGGATATGATGTTTATACTGACTTACAAAGTGAAGAAGAAATAGATGAAGCAATTGATAAGATTATTGAACACACAGGTGACTTATCAGAAGTAGTAATAGAAGAATACTTCGACGCAAAAGAATATAGAGTATTTGTAACTAAAAAGGGAGACTATGCAGTGCTTTTAAGAGATCCAGCACACGTATATGGAGATGGAATTCATTCAATAGATTATCTAATTAAAAAAGAAAATTATGACAGAATGCATCCAAGAACAAACGCATTATGCGAAATATTAGTAGATGATGAATTACTAAAATATATTCATAAAAAAGGTTTAATTCTAGAAAGTATTCCAAAAGAAAATGAAAAAGTATATTTAAGACCAAACTCAAATGTAGCTATGGGTGGAATATGCGAAGACTATACTGATAGAGTACATCCAAGCGTAATTAAAATAGGATTGAAAGTATTAGATGCATTCCCTGGCCTTCCATATGTTGGTATAGATTTTATGACAAAAGATATCACACAACAACAAGATGATAAGAGTTATAGAATAATAGAAATAAACACAGTGCCAGGAATACATATGCATTTTAGACCTGCACTTGGTAAACCTCAAAATATAGCTAAGTATATAGTAGATATGATATATCCAGAAACAATAGAAAATAAAGAGGAAACACTATATGAAGAACCTATCAAAAGAATCAAAAGCGTATTATGATGATAATGACTTTTACGAAATATTTAGTATCGCAGAAGATAGCGAAAACAAAGTATCAAACTATCTAAAAAGTATTTCAAAAGATAAAATAGTATTAGACGCAGGATGTGGAACTGGTAAATTCTTAAATATTTTAGAAACATCTAGTAAAGAGTACATTGGAATAGACTTATCAGATAAACAACTTTCTAAAGCAAAACTAAAAAGTAAAAAAGATAATACTAAGTTTATATGTTCTAACTTATCAAGCATAAATATCGAAAGTAATAAAGTAGATTTAATAGTATCTTCGTGGGTACTTGGCACAATCACTGATATAAATGAAAGAATAAGTGCTTTAAATGAACTTAAAAGAATTCTAAAAGATGATGGAACAATTTTACTAATTGAAAACGCAGAAAATAGTGAATTTGAAGCTATAAGAGGAAGAAACCAAGATACTAGAACAAAAGACTACAATGATTGGATCTTATCAAATGGGTTTACTCTAGAAGAAACAATAAATACATATTTTAATTTTAAATCACTTGAAGACGCAATAAAATGTTTTGATGTTATCTATGGAAGTGAAGTATCATCTAAAATAAAAAAATCAAAAATAGAACATAAAATAAATATATATAAGTATAGTAAAAAAACTGTATAAAGGTAGATTTTATTCTACTTTTTTTATGATATAATCAAAGAAGAGGTACAAAATGATATTAAATGTAAGTGGAAGAACAGATGTAGTAGCATTCTATACAGAATGGTTTATAAATAGATATAAAGAAGGATATGTTGATGTTAGAAATCCATTTAATCCAAGTCTAGTTAGTAGAATAAAATTTGAAAATGTTGATTTGATTATGTTTTGTACTAAAAATCCACTACCTATTATTAAATATTTAAAAGATATAGATAAACCCATATTATTTCATATAACTTTAACACCATATAAATGCGATATTGAACCCTACCTACCAGATAAAACAAAAATAATCGAAGGTATAAAAGAAATATTAAGTATGATGGGAGAAGTTTTATTAAATGATGGATTGTCATCTTTTGGAGTGGGGAATTTTACAACTGGAGATGAAATTGGAAAATATAAATATAATGAAGTAAAAATACTAACAGAAAATACAAAGAAATATGAAAAACTACTAAAAAATAATGAAATAAAAAGAAATGATGAAGTAGTTTTAGCAAGATATTTAACAAGCAAAGATAATCCAGGAGTATGTACTAGATATAAAGATTCAAAAGGAAGAGATGTTTATAAAATAGTAGATGCCCTAAAAGAAGTAGAAGGATTCTACAAATACAGTATGAGAAACAATGTAACTCAAGATGAAGTAATAATAGAGTAGCGTGTTAAATAATAAAAGGAATTAAATATGATTTACGAATTAGACATTAATAAAAGAGCATTCAATGCAATAAAAAACAAAACAAAAAGAATATGAAATAAGAGCAACAAAACTTGAAAAAGATTCATTTGACTATAAAGTATTAAAAGAAAATGACATGATAGATTTTACTTCAAACGCAGAACATCTATTAGTAAGAATAACTGATATAAACCACTACAATACTGTTGAAGAACTTCTTATAATGGAAGGAACTAGATATACTTTATCATCAACAAATGACTTTAATGAGGGAGTTAAATCTATAAATAGTTTAGATGGATACAAAGAAGCAATCAATAAAAATGGAGTTTATGCAATGCACTCAGAAGTAATTTATGAGTAACTGAAAGAACAATATAGTAGGTTAAAGCCTACTTTTTATATACAAAAAAATATCAAAAATTATATAAATTTATATTGACAAACACATGTTTGTAATTTAATATATAAGTACATTGATTGAAGGAACATAATATTAAAAACAAACTAGAAACCATATCAAATTTGTTCAAAGGAAATGAAATAAGAAAATAAAAATAATTATTAATACATTATAATTTTAGAAGGGGGATCAATAAATGAAACTATTAAGTGACAAAGGATCAGAATTTATAGTTTATAGTGATGAAGATTATGTATATAAACTATTTAGAAAAGATTATAAGTTAAAACATAAAACAAAAGAAGAACTAGAATACATGTCTTCAATAAGAACAAAAAGAATATTGATGCCAACTTCATTAATTATAAAAGATGGCGAACTAAGAGGATACAAAATGCCTTATATAAAAGGGAAATCCAATATACTAGATGCAAAAATGGAAGATTTAATTCATGAATTACGCATCGTAGATGAAGATATAAAATTGCTAAGTAAAGCATTGATAAGACTGATGGATATAAACTTAGAAAATACAATTTTTAATGGTGAGTTATACCTAATAGATCCTGGCAACTATTTTTTAAATGATATTAAAGATTTGATTTCATACCTAACGATTATAGGCCAAAATACCACCAATAAAAAAGAAATAATTGAATTGTGGAATTATGATAAACTTAATAAATTATTAGATGAATTATTATTCATTAATAATAATGAAGTTGATTTCTATTTACTAAGAAAGATAATAGAATTCTTTAACTGTGAAAGAACTAAAACAGGTGTTAAATTTAACCTAAGTATAATTGAAACATATTTTGATAGAACACTAACTGTAAGAGAAGCTATAAACAAGTTTATAAAAAAACACATAAAAATAGATGAGCAAGAAAAACAAATATTTTTATCATTAATTAAGAAGTGAAAAAATTATAAAAACAAAAAGAGTTTTCCTATAACACAACATATAAGTTCTATAAACTAACATAAATTATATACAATCAAAATATAAAGTATGATATAATTTGATTAAAGTAAAGGAGAAAAATATGAAAATAAAAAAAGAGGAATTAGCAGAATATATTTCACGAGCTTTTGATAACGAGTATATAAAACTGTTAACACAAGATTCTAAAAGTAGAGCTGAACTACTTGAACAACTTAGTAATCTAAGCAGATTTATCTTCGCCTACGTAACATCAACAGGAGATTTATCTCAAGAAAGTCTAAATACTATTTTATATGATTTTGTTATTCATAAAAATGAGCCACTATCATTAGATAAATATTTTGGTAATTATATTTTTCCACTTATTGAAAACAAATATAAAAAAGATCATGGAATAGAAGGACCACTATCATTAATTGATTATAATAATATCTATAAAGAAATGTCTGTGAATTCTAACAGTAATAAATTTTTTACACATTCTTTTTCTGGAGCCTTATTTAATGATATTTCAGAAAAAGGATTAGATGCTAAAAGTGAAAAATTTAAAGATGAATTTCGTTTCTTATCATACTTTGGTTTCAAAACCCCATACGCTCGTGGAAAACTACATATAACAGAATTATCGTATCAAACTATTGGCTATGCCCTTCAGTCATCAGAAAGGGCTAGAATGGTACTTACATCACATACAGATTTAAAAGAAGAAGATAGTGAAACAAGCTTAGAATATTATCACAGAGTTATCGAAAATTTAGAATTAAAAAATTGTGATGAAGAAAACTTAGAAACCATAAAAGACTACTTAACTGACATAAGCAACTTTTATTTTTCGAATGACAAAAGCTGTATAGCAGTAATTGAAGGTGATAACAAAAGAGAATATGATGATAGTATTTCACCATTTATGTATGTTCTTTCTAATGAATATGAATATCAAGATTTGTTAAAAAGCGATGAGACTTTTAGGACAATGTATGAAAAAACAGATACAGCATTAAGAAATTATGGCGATAAGGGGGTAGAAATATTAGAAATATTTGCTAATTATATGCATACTAAATATCAAGGCTCTAGAGAAACTGCTATCTTAGATCAAACAATAAAAGATATGTTTTTAAAAAATGTTACAACTTTTGCTATTAAACATTTTGAAGTTGCCAATGGAGAAGGTTATGTTGTAGAATCAGGCCATATTTCTCCAGATAAATTTGCTATCGCAACAATACCCAATCCATTAATTTATTATCCAGAACATAAAAAAGGTCCAAAAATAGAAATTGAAAGTATGATAGAAAGACAAAAAGAAAGTGAAGAAAAAGGTCTTAGTAAATAGATAAGGCGCTTAGTTATCCTAAAAATAAATAATATGTTATAATAGTTCCTAAATAAGTTTTATTTTAAAACATGAAAGGTGTGATAGTAATGGAAAAAATTGAAAATAATGGGGAGGTTAGAAAAAACAATATAAACTGGTATCCAGGACATATGGCTAAAACTAAAAGAGAAATAAGCAGCATAATGGGAATGGTCGATATAGTAATCGAAGTAATAGATTCAAGGGTACCATTTTCAAGTAGAATACCAGATTTAAAAAAATTAACAAGAGAAAAACAAAATATAATAGTATTTAATAAATATGATTTATGTGATAAAACTGAAACTGAAAAATGGATTAATAAATATAAAGATGAAGGATATATAACTGTCACATGTGATTCTAAAAATTCAAATGATTATAAAAAAATTATTGAAGAAGTAAGAAAATTAATGATAGATGATAATAAAAAAAGAGAAACAAAAGGAATGCTTCCTAAAAAGGCAAAATGTTTAGTAATAGGGGTTCCAAATGTTGGGAAAAGCACACTTATTAACAAATTAGCTGGAAGAAATATTGTAAATGTAGGAAATAAACCAGGTGTCACTAAACAAATAAACACAATTAAGATTAATGAATTCATGGATCTTTTAGATACTCCTGGAATACTTTGGCCAAAATTTGAAAATCAAAATGTTGCTCTTAATCTAGCATCAATGACAATAATTAAAGAAGAAATTCTTACAATAGAAGAAGTAGCAATTCATATATTAAAGAAACTAGACAAATATTATAATGAGATATTAAAAAAAGAATTTGGAATAGACTATTATAGCGATGATGAAGTAGAAGAATGTTTTACTAAAATATCTAAATGCAAAAATATTCCAGTGAATGGCGAAGTAGATTATGAAAGAGTTAGCTTAGTAATATTAAATTCTATTAAGCAAGAAAAAATAAAAGGAATTACATTCGATAGAGTGTAATTTTTATATGTATCAAAATTGTAACATAGTCATTGACTTATATATTTAACTATGATATAATGTACACGTAATCAAAAGGGGGTTTTGATTTTTATGGGACAAACTTTAAGAGACAGAAGGGATGCTTACGCAAAAGTAGATCTTGAAATGAATTTTAAAATATTCACTCAAGAACTTGGCAATTCAGTAACTGGAAAAGTTGTTGCAAACAGTATATGTTATGGAACAAATACTATTGAAAGTGCTAGAAAAACAATTGCATTAATTAAAAAAATCTTTGTCGCTAATGGCTTTACAGAAGAACAAGCAGTAGAATATATAAATAATAATAAATATATATTTGAAATGAGCTATGCAAAATTAGTATCAATGTTATCGGTACTATCAATTGCTAGATTAGATAACAAAGCAGTATTTGAAAATCCAGTTTATTTAATTAATGAACAACATAGTGTTTCAAGAACATATGATGCAATTAAAAAAATAAAAGCTGAAGGAAAAGAAGCAACTATTGCCGAAGTTAGATATATAGAAAAAGAAAAAAATGATCCAATCGAATATCCACTAAAAAAAGATAGATTAGGATTATATCAAAAAATGTATCTAGCATCATTAGATAGAAAAATTCAAGAATTAGAAAATCAAAGAGTTATGAAAAAAGAAGAGTAGTAACTCTTTTTTTGTGAAATTTTAATTTTAAGGTTTACATTTATTTAAATTACTTTTATAATAAATACTCGTACACAGGAGGAAGCATGATTAAAAGTAATTTACCAGTTATTTTATTAAAAAATCTTGTATTACTTCCTTATCAAGAGGTTAGAGTTGAAATAAAAAGTGATGTAAGTAAAAAAGTCACTGAAATATCAAAACTATATCATGATAACGAAGTATTAATCGTGTGCCCCCTAAATTCTCTTGAAGAAAAGCCTGATACTTCAGATTTACCTAGAATTGGAGTAGTAGGAAAAATAAAAAGTATTATAGATTTACCTAATGGAAACATGAGGGTAATTATTTATGGACTTTATAGAGTTAAAGTTATAAGTTATGTAAATTATTCAAATGAAGAAGATATTTTAGATAGCATAATAACAGGTATAGAAGTTCAAGATAGTGAAATAGAATGTTCAGCATACCAAAGAAAATTAATGTCAGAATTAGAAAGTTACGTAAATAAAAATCCATTTATAACAAACTCAATAATGTCTCAAATAAAAAGTAATGTTTCATTAGATAAATTAACTGATTTAATAGGTAATTTCTTACCACTTAGTTTTGAGAAAAAACTTAATTTAATGCTTGATGCATCATCAATAAGTAGAAGTAAATTATTAATTAAAGAACTAGCTATTGAAAGTGCGGTAATGGATCTAGAAGGTCATATAGAAACAGAAATAAAAAAAGGTTTAGATGACACTCAAAAAGAATTTATACTAAAAGAAAAATTAAAAGTAATTAAAAGTGAATTAGGTCAAAATGATACAAAAGATGGAGACGTAGAAAAATTCAAAGAAAAGTTAAATAGTGAAGAATTTCCAGATAGAATAAAAACAAAACTTATAACAGAAATAGAAAGATATAGTGCAACTAGTGAAGTAAGTCCAGATGCTGGTGTCATTAGAAATTATATTGAGTATTTGTTATCAGTACCTTGGTACAAAGAAACAAAAGATGAAAAAGATTTATTAAAAATAGAAAAGAAATTAAATGAATCTCACTATGGAATGGAAAATGCCAAAACAAGAATTATTGAATATATTGCAGTAAAAAGCATATCTCCAGAAATAAATAGTCCAATTCTTTGTTTAGTAGGTCCTCCAGGTGTTGGTAAAACTACATTTGCTGAATCAATATCATATGCATTAAATAGAAATTTCGTAAAAATATCTTTAGGTGGTATGAGTGACTCTTCAGAATTAGTAGGACATAGAAGAGCATACATAGGGTCAAATCCAGGTAAAATAGTATCATCTCTTATAAGATGCGAAAGCAATAATCCAGTATTCTTATTAGATGAAGTAGATAAACTAAAAAAGGATTATAAGGGTGATCCCGCATCAACCCTTCTAGATATACTTGACGTAAGTCAAAATAAAAGATTCGTAGATAATTATATTGATGAAGAAATAGATTTAAGTAAAATACTATTTATATTAACAGCAAACGATATATCACAAATACCAGCAGCCTTACTAGATAGACTTGAAATAATAGATTTAACAGGATACACAGATAGTGAAAAACTATTAATATGTGAAAATTATTTAATACCAAATATTTTAAAGAAAGCAGGACTTAAAAATACAGTAATAAAATTTGAAACACCTGCGATAGTAAAAATCATAGAAGAATATACAAACGAAGCTGGAGTGAGAGAATTAGAAAGATGCATAAGTAAGATAACAAGAAAGGTTATAACAGAACATATAAAAGCATCTAGAAAAATAGTTAGTGTAAGAATAAAAGAAGCAGACTTACCACATTATTTAGAACAAGAACTTTATAGTACAAAGAAAGCTAAAAAAATAACATCAACTGGTGTAGTAAGAGCAGTTGCTTGTAATAAATCAGGCGGAACTACACTTGATATAGAGTGTTCTTCATTTAAAGGTAATGGCAAATACACATTCACAGGGTCACTCGGAGATGTTACAAGAGAAAGCATTGAAGTTGCGATTAGTTATATTAAAAGTAATAGTAAATTTTTAAATATTGATGAAGATTTTTTTGTAAATAACGATATACATATTCATTTTACTGAAGGTTCTTCACCAAAAGATGGACCATCAGCAGGAGTAGCAATAACAACAGCAATCTTATCTCATATAAAAAATCAAAAGATAAGCGATGAAATTTCAATGACCGGGGAAATATCATTAAAAGGTGACATACTAAAAGTAGGCGGAATAAAAGAAAAATCAATCGCATGTTTTAGAAATAAAATTAAAACATTATATATACCAGAAGATAATAAAAATGATATAGAATGGTTAGAAAAAGATTTAAAAGAAAGTATAGAATTTATACCAATAAATAATTACGAAGACATATTTAAAAAAATATTCTCATAAAGAATATTTTTTTTCATATATTTTATTGAAAGGAGAATATATGAAAGAAATTATTCCAATTAAAAAAGATATTATATTTAAAACAAAAATAGGTGAGTTAAATAATATAAGCTTAGATCATGATTATAAAATAAATGATGATGTTGTTACAGGTACTGTCGCAATAAGTGGTACTTATAAAATGACAGAAGCCAGCGTTATAGAAGAAGAATTTTATTACACAATACCATTTGAAGTAGCTATATCAAAAAGAATAGATAAAGATACAATAAAAATAGATATAGATGATTTTAAATATACAACTGAAAAGGATATTTTAAAAGTTAATATTGATTTAGAATTATCATGTGAAGAAACAAGAGAGGAGGAACCTATAAAAGAAGAATATGATCTTGATAACTATATAGATAACTACTTTGAAGATAAAGATATAAACCTTTTAAATGAAGAACATAACGAAGAAATAAAAGATAATAATATTAATATTGATACTGATATAAACTTAGAAAAAAATGATATAGATTTAAATAACAATATTAATAACATTACAAATATAATAAATAGTGAAAATAAATATTATACATACAAAGTATATATAGTTAGAGAAGGAGATACAATTGAAACTATATGTTCAAAATACAACATCGATATAAATGATATTAAAGAATACAATAATATAAATGAAATAAATGTAGGAGACAAAATAATAATTCCACAAATAAATGAGTAAAAAATTTATTAATAAAGTAATAATTGATAAAGATAAAGTTATCAAAAAAAGAAATGATGATGTAATAGAATTATATGATTATTTAGAAACTAGAAATTTTGATAATTTTCCTAAAATAATATCTAAAGATGAAAGAAATATAGAATATGAATACATCGAAGAAAAAAAGTATCATGAAGTAACTAGTGGAGTAGAATTTATTAAAACTGTATCTATGCTTCACTATAAAACATTATTTTTTAAAGATGTAAGTAAAAATAAATATAGAAAGATATATGATAAATTATCTGATAACATTGATTACTTAAAAGAATATTATGAAAACATGATAAGTGAAATTGAAGAAGAAGAGTATATGAGCCCATCTCATTATCTTTTTGCTAGAAACTATACAGCATTAGATAGTTCACTAGTTTATGCTAAAAAAGAGTTAAAAAAGTGGTTTAACATGGTATCAAATAAATCAAAAGAAAGAGTATCTATAATACATAATAATTTATCATTAAAACACTTTATCAGGGGAGAAAAAAATTATCTTATAAGTTGGGATAAATACAAGGTTGATACTCCAGTTTTAGATATATATAACTTTTATAAAAAAGAAGGCTTTAAATTAGATTTTAAATATTTAATGAAAATATATAATGAAAATTTAGAATTACTAGAAGAAGAGAAAAAACTACTTTATATACTTATATCCATACCACCAAAATTAATAAATATAAAAAAAGAATACTTAAATACTATAAATGTAAAAGAATTTTATGATTATATATATAGTGGTATGGGAATTGTTAATGAAAATAAATAATCTACTTATGTAGATTTTTATTTTTTTTTGTTATATAATTAATTCATAATAAGGGAGTGAAAGAATGAATAAAAAAGGTTTTATATCCATGACATTAGTATATACTTTTTTAGTTTTATTCTTATTTTTAATGCTTAGTGTAATGCACGCGTATTCGGAAAAAAATAAATTTTTAGAAACTATAAATAATACAATAGATTTAAGTTTTGAAACACCAACTAATTATGGATTAACTATAATAGAAGCACTATTAAATAAATATAAAGCAGAAGAAGGTGGAATTATAGATTATTCCAAAAACTCTGAGGGTAGTTATTATCGTAATGGAAGTTTATTACAAGATACTACATTTGCTACAGATGGGCTTTATTTTACACAGGTAGTAGAAGATGAAGATAATAATAAAATCCATATGACAGAAGATGATAAAACAGTTTATTTCTTAAGAGGAATAACAGAACAAAATTATGTAGAGTTCGCAGATCTTTGTTGGAGAATATATAGAACTAATGAAAACGATGGAGCAAGACTAGCTTTTTATGGTGACTATTCATATAATGGCTGCACATTAAATACCTCTACAATACCAGAAGTTGCATATAATACTAAATCAAATAGTAATATGTACGTTGGCTATATGTATGGAAGTGACACAAGTGACTATACTACTACTCACGCAAATACAAATAATAGTGTAATAAAAAGTGAATTAGAATTATGGTACAAAGATATGATTCCAAATAAATACAGAAAATATATAGACGATAATATCTTCTGTAATGATAGAACAGTTGGACAAGGAGGCACATTTAATGGCCTTACTTATACTGAAGATGGAACTGGCACTAATAATACTCTATTTCAATCATTCAGAAGAAATGCAACTGGAGGAAAAGATGGAGAATTTTTAAGCATGAGTTCTTCATATCCAGTATTTACTTGTTCAAGACAAGAAGATAAGTTTACAGTAAGTAATAATAAAGGAAACCTAAAATCAAATTATCCAGTAGGTACTTTTACAGCTGATGAATTAATAGTAGCAGGTACATCATTTATGAGTAGCAACAGTTCATTCTTTTTAAATTATGGAGTGAAAATATGGACTATGACACCAAGTACATTCACTAGTGGTGAAGCAAGAGCTGTAAGTATGCAAGAGTCCGGTGAATTAGTTGAATCACCAGTAACAAATATCTATAAAGTTATTCCAGTAATATCATTGAAAAATACAACGTTAATAAAATATGGTGACGGTACAAAAGACTCTCCATTTATAATAAAGGTGGATTAATATGAAGAAAAATGGTTTTATATTTATGGAAAGTTTAACTGTATTAGTTGTAGCTTTACTAGCAATAACACTATTATTAAGCAGTTATTCATTATACGTACGAAAAGCAAAAGCAAAAGAAAGTTATAATCTACCAAGTGATAGATACCAATTATTTAATATCGCACGATTAGGTGGAAATAAATCAAACATAAATATCCAAGGGGGACCAAACTTCATAGCAAATAGAAGAGAGTATGATGAAAACTCTAATCCAAATGGCTGCGAAGGAACTCCAATAGCGGATAGACTAAGTGATTGTAAACAAGTATTTATAGATAATAATCTTGTATATTATATTTTTATCTATGATATAGTAGAAGAACTATCAAAATCAGATGTAACAAAAAAATATGATAGTGGAACAATAGAATACCTAAAAACCTTAAAAAAGAAAAATGTTTATAAATATAAATCAACAGTAGTAGCTAATGGTTACATAGTAGGTGTATTTTATAAAAATGGCACTTACAGGTATGCATCGATTCCTCTATATAGTCAATATTAATGGTAGGTGAACTATGAATAAAAAAGGATTTACACTTATAGAACTTATAGTAAGTATCATATTAGTAAGTATAGTCTTAGTATCAATGACTGGAACACTAGTAAAATTAAAAGATACATATAGTCTAGTATATGAAGATGCAGATGCTAGAATATATGGAGCAACTATTTCAAAAGTAATAAATGATGATTTACTTACAAGTAATGGAATCAAAACAATAGATTGCAGTGATGATGGAAAAGTAAATATATGTGAAATAGTAATGGGAAATAACGAAAGAAGAACTCTAGAAATATTAAGAAACGAAACAGACAAAGATACAGAAACAATAACATCAAATGGAGATGAAATTGGTACTAAAAAATATGAGAAAACAACATTAAGATATAGCGACTCAACAACCGGAGACGTAAAAACAATACTAATAAAAACTATAGAACAAGTTATAAGAACAAATAATCAAGGTGGTAGTAATAGAGTAACAACAACTGGATATAAATTTACAACATTATCACAAGAATCATTTAAATATGAAAATGTAAACGACAGTACAAAAGTTGATAAAATGACTCATATAACAATAGGCCTTAGTGATGAAAATTATAATATAGATTTATATTCATCAGGTACATATAATAAGTAATAAAAATATAATAATACCAAACATTAACTTAATAGTTAGTGTTTTTTTAATGTTTATTTTATAATCAGAAAGAATACTAAAACTTTGAAATAATATAGATAAACTGCTAAAGTTTAATATAAGACTCGTTAAAGCAAATTTAATATTAAAAGGTATACTTAACTTGGATATAGATATAACACCACTAGTAAGTTCTAAAAAGCCTGTAAGAATAGACAATATAGTGGAATTGATAGAAACATATTTAACCAATAAATTAATTATTATAGTAAATACTATTAAATTACCAAGAATAATAAAAGAAGTATTTATAGCTTTAACAATAGATAACTTAAAACATTCAAAAAAACTTATATTTTTAGTTTCATTAGTAATACTTTCTATATAAGAATTATCTTTTCTCAAATATAATCCAATAAATATATTATTAATAAAACAAATAATCCAAAGCAATAAACCAATTTTAAAACTATTATAAAGAGAAATACCTATAACACCAATAACAAATGCTATTGAAGGAAAATATGTATATATAAGTATTCTATTAGCTGTTTTAATATCTATTAATTTATTGTCAAGTAAATTCTTAATATAAACAGCATTACTAGGATGACTAGTAAGAACACTAAGTATAAAAATAATACTAGTATTAGAATCTATATTAAATATTTTATTTATAAGTTTACCAAATATTCTTTTAATAAATAAATGATAATTAAAATATATAAGTATGTCACATAATATAATAAAAGGAAATATAGTAATAAAAACTTTCTTAAAGAATAAAACACTTGCATCATACGTAGAATTAATTACTACTTTAATATTTAAAATAAACACTATTAATATTAAGGTTAACACTATATATTTTAGTTTTTTAATAATTGTATTCATCTGTGATATAATATTATAGTTAGGAGAAATTTATGACAAAATTATTTAAATATATAAAAAAAGATATAAAAACTTATTGGAAGAATTATTTAGCTTTTATTTTAATAGTACCATGTTTATTTATTTCATTTGATTGTAATATTTATTCACCAGGATCACTCGTAGATTTAACTGATAGAATAGAAGTTGATAGTAGTTATGAATCTAAAGGAAGCTTTAATCTTACTTATGTAACTGCTAGAAAAGGAACATTACCAAATATTATATTATCTAAATTTTTCAAAAATTGGGATATAGTAGGTAACGAAGAAAATAGAATAGAAGATGAAAGTGAAAGCGAAATAGTTGAAAGAAATAAAATATATTTAAAAGAAACAAGCTATGACGCTATTATCGCAGCATTCACAGAAGCAAATATATCATATGAAGTAGAAAGTATTGATGTAACAGTAACACATGTTTATGAGTATGCTAAAACTGATATAAAAATAGGAGATATAATAAGAAGTATAAATGGTACAACTATAAAAGACTTTAATTCGTTAAAAGAAGAAATAGCCAAATATAAAAAAGGTGACTCTTTAAAAATAAATGTAGAAAGGAATAACAAAATAATAGAATGTGAAGCAGAGTTAGTAGAAGAAGATGGAAGAGTAATAATCGGAGCAACTCTTTCAGAACTTAAAAATATAAAAACAGATCCAAAAGTAGAATATATATTTAAAGATAATGAAAGTGGAGCATCAAGAGGATTACTTTGTGCACTTGATATTTATAACAAAATCACAAAATTTGATCTAACTAAAGGAGACATAATCTCAGGTACTGGTTCAATAGATCAAAATGGAGTAGTAGGCAGCATAGATGGAGTTAAATATAAACTAGCAGGTGCTGTCAAAAAGAAAGCTAAAGTATTTATAGTACCAACTGGTAATTATAAAGAAGCGTTATATGAAAAAGAAAAAAATAATTATAATATAGAAATTATTGAAGCAGATACTCTTCATAATGTAATTGAAAAATTAAAAGCAAGATAACATAGTAGAATTACTATGTTTTTTTTGTAGTGTTTTATGTGTTTTTATCTAACTATAATAATAGGGAGGTAATAATGAAAGATAATACTATTAAAGAAATGCTAGAAAGTGAACGGCCAAGAGAAAGAATGATGTCGCTTGGAACAAATAACTTATCTAACGAAGAACTAATTTCTATAATACTTAAAACTGGTACTAGTGGTTACTCAGTAAAAACACTATCAAGAAATATTCTTAGCGAACTAGATGACATAACATCTTTAAAAGATATGACTATAAATAGGTTAACTAAAATAAAAGGAATAGGAAAAGTAAAAGCAATAGAATTATTATCTGCGATAGAACTAGGAAAAAGAGTATATTACGCTAATGAACAAAAGGAAGTAGTTCTTAATAATTCAAGAAAGATATTTGAATATTTTAAAAATATTTTTACATACGAAAAACAAGAGAATTTTTATGCATTATATTTAGATACTAAAGCAAAACTTATATCATTTAAACTATTATTTAAAGGAACTCTTAACTCATCTACTGTTCATCCAAGAGAAATATTTAAATATGCATTTTTAGAAAGTGCATCTAGCATTATAGTAATTCATAATCATCCAAGTGGAGATGTAAGTCCTAGCATTCAAGATATAGAAGTAACTGAATCACTTATGAAAATAGGTTCTATAATAAAAATACCAGTAATAGACCATATAATAATAGGAAAAGACAAATACTATAGTTTCTATGAATATATGAATACACTTAAGAATAAACTTTAGTATGACATACGAAGAATATAAAAATAATAAGAATCATAAAGATCCAAATGAAAATAATTTTTTTAAGAATTTACTAAGTAAATTTCTAACAATAGTAGTATTTACTCTACTAGTGGTTATCATAAGTAATAACAACCCATCTTTTAAATCATTTATAATTGATAAAGTATTAAATTCAACATTTGATTTTAGTAAGATAAATAAACTAATAAGTAATA
>OLHA01000231.1_pt1 | contig 32779 bp, 29 predicted proteins | sample 1605961 | NCBI WGS metagenome assembly OLHA01 (sample SAMN03283288) | human gut metagenome | biome: human-associated habitat; material: feces | host: Homo sapiens | place: Peru | collected 2012
AAGGGCGGGTAAAAAAGTGTCCAGTGGACACTTTTTTAGCTCGGGGGAGAGTCCCCTTTTCTTCGGGCGCATCCCGTCAGGGGTGTGAACGAAGAAAAGTCATTCGGTGGTACAGCTGCAGGACTCGAAAGGCCGTTAAGAAAACATGCCATTGCGAAAAAGCGGAAGAATGTGGTACAATTTTCCGGTTTTTCCGAGAACCATCGATAAACGCACTGGTGCGGGAGCACCCTGGCTCCCTTGTGCAAAGGGAGCTGGCACGAAGTGACTGAGGGATTGTAAAATAAGAGAGTTCTGATCCCCTCAGTCTCGTGCTTGCGGGGGACGCACGAGACAGCTCCCCTTGGTCAGCAAGGGGAGCCTTTGCCCTCATCCGTCACGGCTGCGCCGTGACGCTTAGAACTCCTCCACCGTCAGCTGAGCCAGAATGGCATCCAGCTTGGCGTTGACCATGTCAAAATCCGACACCGCATCCATAATTTCGTCATAGGCTACGTCCTTGCCTGCCGCCTGAAGCTGGGAGGCCAGCTCCGCCACCTCCTGGGCGTGGGCATCGTTGTGGCTGACCAGATATCGCATGAGCACCAGCAGCTCCCGGATGGGCGTGGCTCCCGGCTCCGGAGTGTGCTCGTGGGCAACGTCCCCATGGGTATGGGTGTGGGTCAGACCGCCATGGGTATGAGTCACCCCGCAGTGCACCTGAGCCAGCGGATCCCGCTTGACCCCGCTGACCTGGTACAGCAGCCGGTTGGCGACCATAATTTCCACATGAAAATGGGGCTCAAAAAGCTTCACCAGTTCCTCCGCCGGGGGCATGTCCTGAGCCTGAGCCGGATCGCAGGCGATACTCAGCCGCCCGTCCTCCTTCAGGAGTCCCGCCATTCGGCGCAGCAGCCGCTTCACATTCACGCCCTCCGGCAAAGGACCGTAAAGCAAAATCCGATCGTATTCTCCCCGGAGGGATTCCACCTCGGAAAGCGCCCCTTCCGCAAGGCTTTTCGGGCTTCTTTCCCGGCACCCGGCGGTAAGCACCCCGGCGGAAATGTCCAGAATGTCCATCCCCGGAGCCACTTCGGCGCCCTCCAGAATTTTCTCTATGATTTGCTTGTCCATTGACCGTCCCTCCTGTGTTTTCCTGCATCATAACACAGGAGGGGCAAAAGCGCAACCACTTCCTTTTCTCCGAAAATCCTCCGAAAATTTTTCCGGAGGAACGGTATTTCGACAGCATTTGCACCCCTTTTATGCTACCCTGTAGGCAGGCTGACGGGGCGCAGACGGATGACCGCAACCGTGGCATCGTCTTCCGCGCCTACGCAGCCTCTGTCCAGAATTTCCGCCGCCAGCTCCCCAGGCGGCGCATCCGGAGATAGGACAGACTGGTGCTGGATACCCTCTCCATCCACACCGTCGCTGACGAGAATCAGCACTTCTCCCCGGCGAAGGGACAGCTTCTCCACCGTCATCCGGTTTTCTTCCAAAGAAAGACCCGGCGGCGGCGTGGCTGTCCCTATTTTTTCGGTTCCACGGCGGGTGAGCAGCCAGCTGGGTGCCGCCCCCCATTTGAACAGGCTGGCAATGCCCGTGTCCAGCTGCACCTCCGCTAAATCCACCGTCACCTCCCCGGCACTGCCCCGAAGTGTCAGCAGACTGTTGAGCGTTTCCAGCGCATCCCCGGCAGGAAATCCCGCCGCCAGCATCTGCCGCAGAAGCCCCGCGGCGGTGAAGCCCGCCTGCGCCGCCCCCAGGCCGGTGCCCATGCCGTCGCACAGGAGCACATAATACCGGCATTCAGCTCCGGGAAAGGCAATGCACCGATCCCCGTTGGCCCGCTCCTTCCCCCGGCTCCGGGCGGCGGCCTGGGCCTGAAATTCCGGCAGGGGATGCCGGGCCTTCCGGGGCAGGTTATCCGCAAGATTTCGCAAATACTCCCCCAGAAACGTATATTGCTGTGCCAACGCCTGCCGGTATTCCAGCAGGCGTTTTCGATTTGCTTCCAGCCCCCGGCGCTGCTCCTGGGCAAGGCGCAGCTGAGGGATGAGCCGTCCCTGCTTCCGGCAGTCCGCCTCCAGGGGGTGCTCCAGGTGTTCCAGACTTAAGCTCAGCCGCTGGGTGCATCGGCTCCTTGCGGAGCAGGTGCCGCAGGCTCGCTCCTGTGCCCGCTCCAGCAAAGCCTTGGCATCCACGTCAGGCGGCTCCCTCTCGGTGAGCAGCTGGCGCAGGGTGAAAAACATCTCCGCCCCCACCTCCAGCCGCACCTGGGCGGCTCCCGTCTCCCCCCGGCGGCGAGGAATCTGAGAGCGGGCAGGAAGCAGAGCCGCCGCCCCGCCTCCCAGCACCAGCCCCGGCAGCACATTCCAGTCCCAGATGCCGCAGGCCGCCATCACCGCCACCGCCCCGAAGCCTGGGGCGGCGTAGTGCTGCCAGCGTTTGTCGAAGGGAATCAGCCGGATGAACCAGGCAAGGCACACCGCCGCCGTCATGGGCACCTTGGTCACCTGGGCTAAGTCCAGTCCCAGCCCCGCCAGAGCCGCCGCGGGAAAAGCGCCGCTCACCGCAAGCACCCCGGCAGCCACACATCCGGGGTTCACCATGCCCAGGGGGATCTGCGCCAGTGCCAGCGTCGCCAGAGCCCCGATGAGCCAGTCCGTCACCGGATCCCGGCACCGGACGGCCTGGGTAAAAAGCATGGTGGTCAGTCCTGTCAGGCCGATGCGCAGGCCATACACCAGCGGCGGGGTCCGATCCCGGAGAAGCAGCTGAAAACACAGCCCCGTGATGGCCGTAAGGAAGGCGGCAATGGCCGGAATCATCAGCGGTTGGTTCCGGCTCTCCTCCCGCCGTCCCAGGAGCAGCGCCAGCAGCCCTGCCGAGGCCGCCCAGGCGATGCCCTGCAAGCCCCCGCTGCCCCAGAAGGTGGGATAGCCCGCCAGTGCCCCCAGAGTTATCAGCACCGCCCGCCAGCCGGTGAAGCCGCAGATCATCCCCATGGCGATGGGCTGGGGAGAATTGCCCAGGCTGGCCGCCGTCAGGAGAAATCCGCTGCCTCCGTAGAACAGAGCCAGCAGCAGCCCCCGAATTCCCGGCTCCAATAGCAGCTGCTCCATCCGCCGGCGTCCCCGCCGCAAATACGCTTCCACCATCATTGGTACACCACGCCTTTCTTCCAGAATGGCACCATCCTAGCACAGGCGGAAAAATAATGCTGTCGGAATGGCAAGCTCCACAATGATTCTTGCATCTAGAATTGGTTCGGTGTATAATGATGGGCAAAGGCTGAAAAGGAGCGTCACCATGGGAAGAGAATTTGAACTGAAATATCAGGCCAAAGCCGGGGATTTGGAGAAAATCCGAGAAAAATTCGGTGATTTTAAGTCCATTTCCATGGAGACCGCCTATTATGACACCCCCCTGCTTGCCCTGCGCTCGCGCCGCTGGACGCTCCGGCGGCGGCTGGAAAACGGGGTGTCGGTGTGCACTGTCAAGACCCCTCTGCCCGACGGCAGCCGGGGGGAATGGGAAGTGGAGGCTCCGGATATTTCCGGGGGGCTTCCGAAGCTCATCGCCCTGGGCGCGCCGGAGGAGCTGGCTCAGATTGTCCGGGACGGTGTGGCTCCCTTCTGCGCCGCCCGGTTCGTAAGGCTTGCCAAGCTTCTTCCCACCCAGGACGGCACTGTGGAGCTGGCTCTGGACAAAGGCGTGCTCCTGGGCGGCGGTAAGGAACTGCCCTTTGCCGAGGTGGAGGTGGAGCTGAAATCCGGCAGCGACCGGGCTGCGGAGGACTTTGCGCACGCTCTGGCAGCGGAGTTCGGACTGGTGCTCCAACCCAAAAGCAAGCTGGCCCGGGCCATGGCACTGACCGGAGACTGACATACGGAGAAAGAGATTATGTTTACATCCCTGTTTGAGAAATACGACCGGCTGGTGCTCTTCGACACGGAGACCACCGGGCTCCAATACAGCCGGGACGAGATCATCGAGTTCGCCGCGGTGGTGGTGGAGCCGGAAAACGGTCAGCCCAAAGTCACCCGGGAATACGATGAGCTGGTGGCTCTGGCTCCCGGCAGCTTCGTGCCCCCGAAAATCGAACAGCTCACCGGCATTTCCACCCAGGATCTCCGGGAGCGGGGGCTGTCCAAAACCCGGGTCTGCCGGGACATCGCCGAGCTGATTCAGGGAAACACATTGCTTCTGGCCTACAACGCCCATTTTGACCTGAGTTTTCTGTTCTACATGCTCCTTCGGGACGGCGACCCGGCCATCTTAAAAGGCAAGGACAAGCTGGATCTTCTCACGGTCTACAAGGATCGCCACGCCTATCCTCACCGGCTGTGCAACGCCATCGAGGTCTACGGCCTGACCGGCAAGGTGGTCAACTCCCACCGGGCGGTGGACGATGTGCTGGCTACCGTAGCCGTCATGGAGGAAATGGAAAAGGAAAAGGACGACCTCGCTCGTTATGTAAACCTATTCGGCTACAATCCCAAGTACGGCGTGGAGGGCAAGCCCATCGGCTCCGTAACCTACAAGGCTCAGCCCTACGACCCTGCCGCACCGCTGTACGAGAACTAGGAGGAAGAATTATGGTAAACCAAAAAGCCTATGCCCTGGGAGCCAACCGCTCCTGCATCCGGGATTTGTTTGAATACGGCCGCCGGCAGGCCGCCATTGTGGGGCCGGAAAACGTCTACGACTATTCCCTGGGCAACCCCTCCATTCCCGCGCCTCCGGAGGTCAACGAGGCCGTCCGGGCGATTCTGAATGACACCGACTCCCTGCTGGTTCACGGCTACACCTCTGCCGTAGGCGATTATGAAGCCAGACGCGCCATTTCCGACGACCTGAACGCCCGCTACGGCGTGGCCACGAAGCCGGAGGAATTCTTCCTGGGCTGCGGCGCGGCGCCGGAGCTGGTCAGCGTATTCCGGGCACTGGCCGTGCCCGGGGGAGAGCTGCTCACCGTGGCGCCCTATTTCCCGGAGTACAAGCCCTTCGCCGAAGAGGCGGGGCTGATTTTCAAGGTCGTGCCCCCGGACGTGCCGGATTTTCAGATCAATCTGGAGGCTCTGACCGCCATGCTCACCCCCAATACCCAGGCGGTGCTTCTGAATTCCCCCAACAATCCCTCCGGCGTGGTGTACACCCGTCAGACCCTGGAGGCTCTGGCCGCCATTCTGAGGAAAAAGGCAGCGGCCTTCGGCCATCCCATTTACCTCATTTCCGATGAGCCCTACCGGGAGCTGGTTTACGGGGTGGAAGTACCCTATCTTCCCGCCATCTATCCGGACACCATCATCTGCTACTCCTATTCCAAGTCCCTGTCCCTGCCCGGTGAGCGAATCGGCTACGTTCTGGTTCCCGGCTCCTGCGCGGACAGTCAGGCGGTCTACGCCGCCGTGGCCGGAGCCGCCCGCTCCTGCGGACATGTCTGCGCCCCCAGTCTGTGGCAGAAGGTCATCGCCCGGTGCGCCCACCTGCGGCCTGACCTGGTGAGCTACGACCGGAACCGACAGGCTCTCTATCAGGGCTTAACGGCCATGGGCTACAAAATGGCAAAGCCCGACGGAGCCTTCTATCTGTTCATCCAGGCTCCCGGGGGAGATGCCAACAAATTCTCGGATTTGGCGAAAAGAGAGAATCTGCTGCTGGTACCCGGCGACGGCTTCGGCTGTCCGGGGTACTTCCGGATCTGCTACTGCGTCAGCTACGATATGATTCAAAGAAGCCTTCCCGTGTTTGAGAAGCTGATCCGGCAGTTTCCGTAATTGAATTTCTTCGCACCCAACCCGGGCGGCTGATAGCCGCCCGGGTTTTTCTGCGCATTCCACAGTTTTTAGGGTTGACTATGCGCCCACAAGTGTTATAATGTGCTTATACATTAAGTACAATTAGAAAAGACGGTGAATTATGGAAATCATCATCAGCAATAACGCAGGCAAGCCGATCTATGAGCAAATCACCTCCCAGATGAAAGCGATGATCATGAGCGGCGAGCTGCAGGCGGGCGACTCCATTCCCTCCATGCGGGCACTGGCAAAATCCATCCATGTCAGTGTCATTACGGTGCAGAAAGCCTATGAGGATCTGCAAAGGGACGGGTTCATCGAAACCACAGTGGGCCGAGGGAGCTTTGTCTCCGCCCAAAACAAGGAATTTTACCAAGAAGAACAGCAGCGGATCGCGGAGGAACATTTGCAGGCCGCCGCGGAGATTGGCCGGACAAGCAACATTTCGCTGGAAAAATTGACGGAATTGTTGGCCCTATTCTATCAGGAGGACGAATGAGCATGGAGCATATTTTAGAATTGCGGCAGGTTTCCAAAGCCTTTCCCAAGTCGAATTTTGCCTTGGAGGATGTGACTTTTTCTCTGCCCTACGGTGCCATTATGGGATTTGTGGGAGAAAACGGAGCGGGAAAAACCACCACCATCGGCTGCATTTTGAATACCATCCGGAAAGACAGCGGAACGATCAAGCTCTTTGGCCGGGAAATGTCGGACACGGACACGAGCCTGCGGGAAAGAATTGGCGTTGTCTACGATGGGGACAATTTTCCCCCTTACTGGACGGCGGAACAGCTGTCCAAGGTCATGGCGGGGCTTTATACCCGGTGGGACACTACCCTATTTCAGAAGTATTTGGCGGACTTTCACCTGCCAGCAAAGCAGAAAATCAAGCATTATTCCAAAGGAATGACCATGCAGCTGACCATTGCCGCCGCACTGTCCCATCACCCGGAGCTGCTCATTTTAGACGAGGCCACCAGCGGCTTAGACCCGATCATGCGGGACGAAATGCTGGACGTTTTTCTGGAATTTGTGCAGGACGAAACCCACTCCATCTTGTTGTCTTCCCACATTACCAGCGACTTAGAAAAGGTTGCGGATTATATCACCTTTATCCACCATGGCAGGCTCATTCTGACGGCGTCCAAAAACGATCTGGCGTATCACTACGCGGTCATGCGCTGCAAGGAACGTCAGTTTCTCGCCTTAGACCCGAAAGATATTCTTGCCTATCGGAAACGGGATTTTCAGATAGACGTGCTGGTTTCTGACGGAAAAGCGGCCCAGAGGAAGTATAAGGACGTTGTGATTGACCAGACTTCCGTGGATGAAATCATGCTGCTGTTAGTGAAAGGGGAGCGGGTATGAAAGGGCTTCTGAAAAATAACTTTTACGCGGCGCTTTCCAACGCAAAAGTTTTTGCCGTGATCCTGTTTGTCCTGGGGATCTTCGCCGCCGTCCTTGGCAAGCGGGACACCTCGTGGATGATTGGCTATATGCTGCTTTCCATGATCGGATTCTCTTTCAATTCGATTGCGAGTGTGCGAAAGGAAAGCGTTGGGAAATGGAGCAAGTACAAGCTGACCACCCCCGTAACCCGGTCTGCCATTGTGCGCAGCTATTATTTGAGCTTGCTGTCGTGGTTGGCTGTGGGAATGGCTTTCGCGGGAATGGGCGCGGCACTGTCTGTTGCGCTGCGCGGTTTCCCGTTTGACAGAACAACTGACATTTTCCTGCTGTTCGTGGCAGGCGTTGGAATCAGCCTGTTTATGGGGGCGATCTTTTTCCCACTGTTTTACATCGGCGGCGAAGAGCGAAATGAGGTGTCTTTGGTCATCAGCCTTCTTGGCGGGGTTGGGCTTGTCATGGGGCTTACGGCTCTGGTAAACGCACCGTTCCCGGCCCCCATGACCCAGGCGCAGATCCTTTTCGGCGGCGCGATGATGATTGGGTGCGCACTGGCTGCGTTTGGGATCTCCTGTCCCGTGGCCACCTGTATCTATCGCAGGAAAGAGTATTAAGGGGCGCAATAGACCCGTCCTTTTTCGCCTCGTTTCCTTCTTTTTCCTCCTTTGTCGAAATTTGTCTAAAAATTTAGAAAATATGTAGTTTCTGTAAGTTACAGTCGTTTTTATTGACAAAAAGTTGTGTTTATGCTATCATCCAGACAGATCGGCACAGGGCCGGTCTCAGAAACACAAGGAGGAACCTTAACTATGCGCACATCCCTGATTCGGCGCGCGGCAGCTTCTCTGCTGGCGCTGAGCCTGGTGTCCGCCGCACCCCTGGCCGTCCAGGCCCAGGAAGACGAGACCCAGAAACCCATTTCCCTCACCCAGGAGCACGTCACACTGGAACACACCGAGTATGAATATACCGGCAATCCCATTGAGCCCAACGTCACCGTCCGGGTGGAGGGCACTCTGCTGACTCTGGATCAGCACTACTCCCTCAGCTTCGCCGACAACACCGAGGTCGGTCAGGCTAAGGCCACCGTCACCGGCATCGAAACAGCCGGCTACACCGGCAAGGTGGAGATTCCCTTCACCATCGTGCCCAAGGCCACGGAACCCAGCCAGCCTTCCGAACCTTCCGAACCTTCCGAGCCTTCGGAGCCTTCCCAGCCTTCGGAACCCGCCAAGCCTCCCAAGCCTCTGGCCATCACCGAGGACAGCGTGAAGCTGGAAAAAACCGAGTTTGTCTACGCCGGCAAGGCCGTGGAGCCCAAGGTCACCGTCACCGTGGAGGGCAAGGTTTTGACCGCAGGCACGGACTACAAGCTGGCCTACGAAAATAACAGCAAGCCAGGCACCGCCTACGCCGTTATCACCGCCGCTGACGGAAGCAGCTACACCGGCTCCGTCCGGGTGAAGTTCACCATCACCGAGGCGGAAAAGTCCCCTGCCTATACCGTCACCGCCGGTGCCGACGGTAAGTGGTACCAGAAGAGCGGCAAAACCCTGAGCTTCACCGCCAACGGGGAGTTCAGCAAGTTCGTGGGCGTGTCCGTGGACGGCAAGCGTCTGGCGGATTCCGCCTACACCGCCAAGTCCGGCAGTACCGTCGTTACCCTGAAAAACAGCTACCTGAACACCCTGAAGCAGGGCAAGCACACCCTTACCGTTCATTTTGAGGACGGCAGGGCAGAGACGGCCTTCCAGGTTCTGGCTGCCAAGGACGGCACCAACCCCGCCACCGGAGATACCATCCACCTGTGGGCCGGGATTCTCTTCGTATCCCTGACGGGGCTGGCCGGGGCAGGCTTTGCCTGGGCTCGGAAGCTCCACAGATAAGTATACCGGCGTACCGCGGCAAGCGGCACGCCGGTTTTTTACGGAAATTCTGTTTCCGTCTCAAGGTGCAGCAGCTTTACTGCCTCCCCTGTCATTGTATTCCAGCTTAATTGAACTCCGCGGTGTCAAAGGTCGCCACCACATGATAGGTGACCTCCCCCTCGGCGTTCAGGGTGTCCTCCAGAAAGCGGCAGATTTCCTCTTCCTTCGGCTCCAGGGAAAGGGGAATCACCACGTCAAACACCAGATTGATGTGCCGTTTGCCCTGGATCATCCGGAAATCATGGAGGGTCAGCCGGGGATCCCGGCTCTGGAGCAGGCAGAGCACCCGCTTGCGAAGCCGGTTCAGCTCCGGGTCGTCCACCACTACCGGGTCATAGTGGATCACCAGGTGCACGTTGTGGCTGCGCAGGCACTCCCGCTCCATGTCATCGATGATCTCATGGCACTCCAGAGGATCCTCCCGGTAGTCCATTTCCACATGGATGCTGGCAAACCGCTGGCCTGGGCCGTAGTCGTGAACCATCAGGTCATGGTAGCCCAACACCTTGGGCTGGGAGACGATGTAATCCACCAGCTTTCCCCGAAGCTCCGGATCCGCGTTCTCACCAAGCAGCGGCGAAATGGTATCCTTAGCAAGACCCCAGCCGCTGTGCAGGATAAAGGCCGCCACTGCCAGACCCACCCAGCCGTCCACGGGGATGTGGAACTGTCTTTCAAACAGGGCGGCCAGGAGCACCGCGGAGGTGGTAATGCAGTCGTTCCGGCTGTCCTCGGCGGTGGCAAGCAGCGCCTTGGAGTCGATTTTCTTCGACAGAGCCCGATTGAACAGGTTCATCCACAGCTTCACGCCGATGGAGGCCAGCAGCACCACCGCCGCAATGGCAGAAAATTCTACCGCCGTGGGATGGAGGATTTTTTCGGCGGAGGTCTTGACCAGCTCCACGCCGATGACCAGGATCAGCACCGCCACTCCCAGACCGCTCAGATATTCTGCCCGGGCGTGACCGTAGGGGTGTCCGGCATCCGCGGGCTTATCCGCCACCCGGAAACCGATGAAGGTCACGATAGAGCCGGAGGCATCGGACAGGTTATTCATGGCATCGGCGGTAATGGATACGGAGCCGGTCAAGGTTCCCACCAGCAGCTTGAAGCCGAACAGCAGCAGGTTGCAGGCGATCCCCACCACGCCGGACAGGGTACCCACCGCCGTGCGCACCTTCGGGTCATCCGGGTTCTCCCCATCTTTTACAAACAGCCGAAGCAGCAATTTCGTCATAATTTCCTCCCAAACGGCCTATATTCGCCTCTCTACTGCCAGTAGAGGGCTATATTCTACCCCCGGTGGGGATTGTCAGGGGCTTTTCTCCCAAGAAAGGCGTGACTTCCCACCGGGAATATTGTATGATAACAAAGTAAAAACCGTGTGTTCTTTATGATAGCACGAGACGGCACGGTTGGTCTAGAGTAACGGAGTGAAGAAAAATGGATTTTCAGATTATTACCGATTCCTGCTGTGATTTCCCCACGCCCATGTACGGCCAGCTGGGGCTTACCTTTGTGCCCCTGACCGTGGAGTTCCGGGGCAATACCTTTGACGATAAGAACGATGACACGCTGAAGGATATGTACCAGGGGCTTCGAGCCGGGGAAGTGGCAAAGACCTCTGCCGTCAACCCCAGCCGCTGGAGCCAGGCCATGGAGAAGGCTCTGGCCGCCGGGAAGGACGTTCTGGTGCTGGCCTTTTCCTCCGGCCTTTCCACCACCTACCAGAGCGCCGTCATCGCCGCCGAAGAATTGAAGGATGCGTACCCGGATCGCAAGATTCAGGTCATCGACACGCTCTGCGCCTCTATGGGAGAGGGTCTGCTGGTGTGGTATGCCTGCAAGAAGCGGGATGAGGGTCTGTCCCTGGATGAGGTCGCCCAATGGGTGCTGGACAACCGGCTCCATCTGTGCCACTGGTTCACCGTGGACGACCTGATGTACCTGAAGCGTGGGGGGCGGATCAGCGCGGCTACCGCCCTGGTGGGCACCATGCTGCAAATCAAGCCTCTGCTCCATGTGGATGACGAGGGGCATCTGATCAACATGACCAAGACCAGAGGCCGGAAGGCTGCCATCGACGCCATGGTGAAGAAGGCCCAGGAACTGGGCGCGGGCTATGACAATTCCACCATGTTTATCTCCCACGGGGACTGTCTGTCGGACGCGGAGTATCTGAGCCGCCAGCTGAAGGAAAAGTGCGGCGTGAAGGACGTGGTCATCAGCTATGTGGGGGCGGTGATCGGCTCTCATTCCGGCCCGGGCACCCTGGCTCTGTTCTTCCTGGGCTCTCATCGCTGAGCCGGGAGCCCCGGCGGGCAATGCGTGCACGGCTGGTCTGAAATCGGTAGACCTTTGGGTACCAGCTCGGTATCGTTCCGTTTTTTGAGCAGCAACAAACAGCGCATGTCACAGCAGGCCATCGTTGTGTCGCACTGGTGCGGGAGCACCCCGGCTCCCTTGTGTAAAGGGAGCTGTCATGGCCGTCTCACGCAAGGCCATGACTGAGGGATTGTCAAAATATTCAGTTCTGATCCCCTCAGCCCCAGTGTGCGCACTGGGGCAGCTCCCCTTGATCAGCAAGGGGAGCCACGGGCGGCCAGTGGCCGCCCCTACGGATTCTATAATGCACAGAAGAAGCCCAGGGCACGGTGCGGCGCACCGTGCCCTGGGCTTATTTTATAATCATCAATCCAGATCCTCGCCGGCATCCCGGTAAGCGGACTGGGTGGGGGAGGCGTTGGCGGCCTCCTTGCTGTACTTCTCCACGAATTTTGCGGCCTTGTCCACCGGCAGGATGGTGCCCGCACCGGCCACGCAGCCGCCGGGACAGGCCATGCCCTCCAGCAGATAGCCCTTATACTTACCGGCCTTGGCCATCATCATCAGCTTCCGGCAATCCCGCAGACCCTCTGCCCGGGCGGTCTTGACCTCCAGGTCGGGGTGGGTCTCATTGACCAGATTGGTCACGGCCTGGGCAACGCCGCCGGCTACGGCGAAGCCGCGGCCCGCACCGGTGCCCTCGTTCAGGCCCTCGGATTCTTCCAGGGCGGCAAAGTCGATTTCCTTGGCCTCGAACATGCCCATGAGCTCCTCAAAGGTCAGCACGAAGTCCACATCGGAGCGGATATCCGCCCGGATGGCCTCCAGCTTCTTGGCGGCGCAGGGGCCGACAAAGACCACCTTGCACCCGGGGTGCTCCTTCTTCATCAGCCGGGCGGTGAAGACCATGGGGGTCAGGGTCATAGAAATCTTCTTGGACTCGCTGGGGAAGAGCTTGCCGATCATGGAGTGCCAGGCCGGGCAGCAGGAGGTTGCCATATAGTCCTGTTCCCCTGGCACCTTCTCCAGGAAGTCCTTGGCCTCCTCGATGGTGCACATGTCCGCGCCGATGGCCACCTCCACCACGGAGTCAAAGCCCAGCATTTTCATGGCGGTGACCAGCTTGCCGGGAGACACCATGCCGCTGAACTGGCCGATGAAGGCGGGGGCTACAATGGCGATAACCTTGTCTCCCTTGAGAATGGACTGGATGACCTGGAAGATCTGCCCCTTGTCCACGATGGCACCGAAGGGGCAGGAAACCAGGCACTGTCCGCAGGCCACGCACTTATCCTGGTTGATGGTTGCCTTGCCGTGCTCATCGCAGCCGATGGCGTCCATACCGCAGGAGGCCTGGCAGGGCCGCTCCAGGTGGATAATGGCGTGATAGGGGCAGGCCTTGGCGCACTTGCCGCAGCGGATGCACTTGTCCGGGTCAATGTGGCTTCTGCCGTTGACGAAGGAAATGGCACCCTTGGGGCACACCTGCTGGCAGGAGGCGGCCAGGCAGTTCTGGCAGCCCACGGTGACCTTATACTGGTTGGTGGGACAGGCGTGGCAGGCATAGGGAATGATATTGATGAGCGGAGGCTCGTAGTACTGCTCGGCAACGGCGGCGGCATCCATACCCTCGGTCATCAGGCTCCGGGTCTGAATGGGACGGATGCCCAGACCCATAGCCAGGCGCACCCGCTCACCGGCGATGGCACGCTCCAGGAAGATGGATTCCCGGTGCAAAGGCTGGTCGCCGGGAACAATTTTGTAGGGCAAGTCCTCGGCGTTGGTGTAGTCACCGCCGGCGTAGGCCATACGGGCGACCTCGGTAAAGACATTTTTCCGGATGTCGGTGATGAGAGACGGGATTCCTCGCATGTACGGTATTCCTCCATATATTATTTTCATTATTGTAAGGGAAGTATACCATAAGTATTTCCCTTTTTCCAGAGAAAAAATCAAAAAGGACAAAGTTTGGAGAAATTGTCTAATTCTTGATTGAAAATCTGGCTATTTTCTGAAAAAGGCAAAGATTATGGGAAGTATTCCCTTTTTCTTATACTGTGGTTTTCTCTGGCTGGGCGCTCTTTTTTCCGAAGGAGAAGCCCCGCTTTTTCATGCAGTTGACGTAGGCCGGGAACAGGAACAGATCCGCCATGATCCAGGCTGCGGGGCTGGCGTAGCACACCGCCGTGAAGCCCAGCAGGGGCACCAGGCAAATGCCGAAGACGCCCCGGGCGATCATCTCGAAAACACCGGCCAACACCGCGAACTCCGAGAAGCCCAACCCCTGGATGGTGAACCGCAGCAGGTTCACAAACAGCAGGGGCACATAGAAGGCCAGGTTCACCAGCAAAAACTGGCGGCTCATGGTGCCGATGGTCTCCACAGCCTGGAGATCCTTGGTGTCCAGGAACATCAGGCACATATCCCGACCCCAGAAGTACATGGCGATGTAAATGACCGCCGAGTAGACAACGCCCAGCACCGTGCAGTCCAGAACCCCCTGGTGAATCCGGTGAGGCTTCTCCGCGCCCAGATTCTGGCCGGCAAAGGTGGCCGCGGTGGTGCCGATGGCATCAAAGGGACAGGCGCAGAGCAACTGCACCTTGCTGCCCGCCGTCACCGCCGCCATGGCGTTGGCGCCCAGTCCGTTCACCGCGGTCTGAAGCAGAATGCTGCCGATGGCGGTGATGGAATATTGAAGACCCATGGGAAGGCCCATGTTGAGAAGGTGCCGGGCATAAATGCCCCGCAGCCGCAGATCCTCCCGGCTCAGGTGGAGCATCGGGAAGCGCCTCACCATATACCCAAGGCACAGCACACCGGAAATCAGCTGGCTGAGCAGAGTGGCCCAGCCGGCGCCCGCCACGCCCATCCGGAAGGTGACGATGAACACGATGTCCAGCACCACATTCAGAAGGCTCGACAGAATCAGAAACACCAGCGGCGTCCGGGAATCGCCCAGGGAGCGGATGATGCCGGAGAGCAGATTGTAGAGCATAGTAGCCGGAATGCCCAGGAAAATTACCCAGATATAATTGTAGGCGTGGTCAAAGGTCTCCGCCGGGGTATCCATCCAGGTCAGAATCTGACGGCACAGGACGGTGGTGGTCAGGGTCACAACCAGGCCGATGATGGAGCACAGCCAGATCATGTTGCCCACGAATTTGCGCAGGCCGTCAAAATCCTTCTGGCCGAACTTCTGAGCCACGGGGATGGCAAATCCGGCGCACACGCCGTTGCACAGACCCAGCACCAGAAAGTTTACGGAGCCGGTGGAGCCAACGCCCGCCAGAGCCTCCACGCCCAGGAATTTGCCCACCACAACGGTGTCCACCATGCTGTAGAACTGCTGGAAGAGCAGACCGAAGAGCAGGGGCAGCATAAAAGAAAGAATCAGCCCCATAGGGGAGCCGACGGTTAAATCACGGGTACTGCTTTTCGCCATAAAATCACCTCAAAAGAAATCCGGCTCTGCGCAAAGCAAGACCCGGTTTGTTGTTATTTTTCACGATATTTTACTTCCTGTTTTGTGCAATGTCAATAGGGTTTTGGGATATTTTTCTCCTTATCTCCCAGATATATTTTTCCTATGGCAAATCATATTTCCCGAACCTCCGGCGTAAAATGAAGCAAAGGCGAGGAGGGGTTATCATGAAGAGGATTCTGGCAGCCGCCGTCGGCATTGCGCTGCTTGGTCTGCTGCCGCTGAGCGCCGGGGCGGCTACCCTGGCAGAGGCGGGAAAAAGTGCGGTGCTCATGGACGTGACCACCGGCACGGTGCTCTACGAACACAATTCCCACGAGGCACTGGCTCCCGCCAGCGTCACCAAGGTCATGACCATGCTTTTAATTATGGAAGCGGTGGACTCCGGGAAAATCGCCCTGACGGACACCGTCACCGCCTCCGAGGCCGCGGCGGCCAAGGGCGGCAGCCAGATCTATCTGAAGGCCGGGGAGACTATGAGCGTGTCGGATATGCTCAAATCCATCGCCGTGTCCTCCGCCAACGACTGCGCCTGCGCCATGGCCGAGCACATCTGCGGCTCGGAAAGTGCCTTCGTGGAGGCCATGAACCGGCGGGCAAAGGAGCTGGGGATGCAGGACACCCATTTTGTCAACTGCACCGGCCTGGACGATGACGACAGCGCAAAGCTCCACCGCACCAGCGCCTACGACATCGCGCTCATGTCCCGGGAGCTGCTGAAAAATCATCCCGATATCAAAAAGTACACCACCATCTGGATGGACACCGTCCGGAACGGAGCCTTCGGCCTGTCCAATACCAACAAGCTGATTCGCTTCTACCCCGGAGCCACGGGGCTGAAAACCGGCTACACCGCGGGAGCGGGCTACTGCCTGTCCGCCTCCGCCCAGAAGGAGGGCATGGAGCTGATTGCCGTGGTCATGGGGGCGAAAACCAGTCAGGCCCGGAACGCCGCCTGCAAGGAGCTGCTGGACTATGGCTTTGCCAATTTCGCGGTAGTTGCCCCGGAACCGGAGGAACTGCCCCAGGTGGCCGTCCGGCTGGGAAAGCAGACCCAGGTTCCGGTTCGGATGGCGGAAACCGCCGGGATGCTCATTGAAAAAAGCCAGCGAAGCGGAATCACCACGGAGATTTCTCTGGAGGAAAGCGTAGCCGCCCCGGTGGTTCGGGGGCAGACTTTGGGCAGTCTTTCCGTCAAGTCCGGGGAGCAGACCCTGCGGCAGATTCCGCTGGTGGCCGCGGAGGATGTGGAGCGTCTGTCTACCGGGGACATTTTTCTCGCGGTGCTCCGGAGAGCTGCCATGGCGAAGGAGACGCAGGAGTAGGGTGCTCCATCGGCATGGGCACTGATAGAAGATGTCGCTGGTTCGGGAATCCGTTCCCCTCGCTCCCCCTTGGCTCCCACTCTGGGGGAGCTGTCACGAAGTGACTGAGAGGGTAAAAAATGCCCTCTCCGCCCCTTTGGGGCACCTCTCCCATAGGGAGAGGCAAGTGGCCCTCATCCGTCTCGCGCTTGCGGGGGACGCGCGAGCCACCTTCCCCACGGGGAAGGCTTGGAGATGCGGATTGTGACCGAAGGGAATCCCCGGAGGGGGCCGCGCCAGTGTGAGCACTGGTTCGCAATGACATATGGTTTTCGGTTCTACTCTATAAAAATCGAACGATACCGAGCTGGTACCCAATGGTGTGACGACTACTGACCTGCTGGCGCACGCATTGCCCGCCGGGGCTCCCGGCCGTTAATAATTTATTTACGGTTTCTTCCAATTTCCCTCTTGCTTTTTTAGGCAAAGTGGGGTATATTGTATTAGCACTCAGAGATAGTGAGTGCTAAAGATCGTAGATGTATGCGGAAAAGCCGCAGTCTAAAATACTGTTATATGGTTGGAGGAATTACAAATGAAACTCAGACCCATGGCTGACAATGTTCTGCTGAAGGCTCACGAAGCCCCGGAAACCACCGCTTCCGGTATCATCCTGGCTACCACCAATAAGGAAAAGCCCGCGATTTACGAGGTCGTTTCCGTTGGCCCCGGCACCAAGGACGTGACCATGACCGTTGAGGTTGGTCAGAAGGTGGTCGTTGGCAAGTTCGTCGGCAGCGACGTGACCATCGACAAGGAAGAATACAAGTTCGTCAAGCAGGATGAAATCCTGGCTGTCGTGACTGACTAAGGAGGAAATGCACTATGTCTAAGATGATTGTTTACGGCGAGGAAGCCCGCAAAAAGCTGCAGGCCGGTATCGACCAGCTGGCCGACACCGTGAAGGTTACCCTGGGTCCCAAGGGTCGGAACGTGGTTCTGGGCAAGAAGTACGGCGCGCCCCTCATCACCAACGACGGCGTGACCATCGCCAAGGAAGTGGAACTGGAGGACGCTTTTGAGAATATGGGCGCTCAGCTCATCCGGGAAGTGGCCACCAAGACCAACGATGTTGCCGGCGACGGCACCACCACCGCCACCGTCCTGGCTCAGGCCATCACCCGGGAGGGTCTGAAGAACCTGTCCGCAGGTGCCAACCCCATGGTCATGCGTAAGGGCATTGACAAGGCCGTTGCCGCCGCCGTGACCGCCATCAAGGCCAATTCCGAGCCTGTGACCGACTCCGCCGCCATCGCAAGAGTCGGCACCGTGTCCTCCGGCGACGAGAACATCGGCAAGCTGATCGCCGAGGCCATGGAGAAGGTGGGCAAGGAAGGCGTTATCACCATCGAGGAGAGCAAGACCGCCGAGACCGGCCTGGAAGTCGTGGAAGGTATGCAGTTCGACCGGGGCTACATCTCCCCCTACATGGTCACCGACACCGACAAGATGGAGGCCGTTCTGGACGATGCCTACGTCCTGATTACCGACAAGAAGATTGCCTCCATTCAGGAGATTCTGCCCATTCTGGAGCCCATCGTCAAGTCCGGCCGGAAGCTGATGATCATCGCCGAGGATGTGGAGGGCGACGCCCTGGCTACTCTGCTGCTGAACCGTCTGCAAGGTCGTTTCAATGTGGTCTGCGTCAAGGCTCCCGGCTTCGGCGACCGCCGGAAGGAAATGCTTCAGGATATCGCCATTCTCACCGGCGGCCGGGTCATTTCCAGCGAACTGAACATGGAGCTGACTGACACCCAGATGACTGACCTGGGTCACTGCCGTCAGATCGTTGTCACCAAGGACAACACCACCATCGTTGACGGCGACGGCAAGGCCGAGGACATCAAGGCCCGGGCGCACATGATCCGCTCTGCCATCGCCACCACCACCTCCGACTACGACCGGGAGAAGCTCCAGGAGCGTCTGGCAAAGCTGTCCGGCGGCGTAGCCGTCATCAAGGTTGGCGCTCAGACCGAGGTCGCCATGAAGGAGCAGAAGCTCCGTGTGGAGGACGCTCTGAACGCTGCCCGTGCCGCCGTTGAGGAAGGCATCGTGGCCGGCGGCGGTACCGCCCAGGTCAACGCCATCCCCGCTGTGGAGGAGCTGATTGCCACCCTGCACGGCGACGAGAAGACCGGCGCCCGGATCATTGCCGCGGCGCTCCAGGCACCTATCCGTCAGATCGCCGAGAACGCCGGTGTGGACGGAAGCGTGGTTTACGAGAAGATCCGCACCTGCGGCAAGGTTGGCTTCGGCTACAACGCCTACACCGAGGACTATGTGGACATGATTGCCAGCGGCATCGTGGATCCCACCAAGGTCACCCGCTCCTCTCTGGAGAACGCCGCGTCCATCGCCGGCTGCGTGCTGACCACCGAGAGCCTGGTTGTGGACAAGCCCGATCCCGCCGCCGACGCGGCCGCTGCCGCCGCTGCCGGTCAGGCCGGTATGTACTAAGCCGAAAGGCCACAATCCAAAACAAACCGGAACCCCCCAGGGGTTCCGGTTTTCTTTGTTTTTGGGAAAGGAGCCAATTACGTTGTCATTGCGAGCCAGTGCTCACACTGGCGTGGCAATCCGTTTCCCCAAGCCTTCCCCGCCAGATGAGGGCCACTTGCCTCTCCCTATGGGAGAGGTGCCCCGAAGGGGCGGAGAGGGCTTATTTTACCCTCTCAGTCACTTCGTGACAGCTCCCCCAGAGTGGGAGCCAAGGGGGTACGGATTGCCACACCAGTGACATCGGTCACTGGTTCGCAATGACAGCCTCTATTTTAGTGCTCACTGGTTCACAATGGCAGCGTCTATTAGAGTGCGGCAATATTAAATGCGGGCGGCCGAGGGCCGCCCGCAGAGGGTTTTCGCAAAAGAACTCCGTTATGCTTTCTTCTTATGTCTTCTGGGCGCGCCCTTCCGGTCAAAGAAGTAGGCCGCCGCCAGGCTCACAAACAGATTGACAACCACCGCGGCAACCGCCTGCCAGATAAGGCATCCCACCGCCTTCCAGGCCATGGCCTCCGGCTCCAGCTTCCCGAAGCCCGCAGAAATGCCCAGGGTCACCACCGTGAAAATCGCTCCCGCCGCTGTAAACAGAAGGCCTGCCAGCCGCTGGGTAAACCGCCAGGAATGGATGCTGCCCATGCCGAAATAGCACCGGTAGCCCAGGTAATAGTTGGCCTCCTTGGGGGCAAGGAACAGGTACGACAGCCCCAGAGCCAGCATGACGATGGGGCCGATCATCACGGCCAAGTGGCACAGCCCGGGAAGGTGGCCGAACAGCTTCGTCAGATCCGGCAGCAGACTCTCCGGGTGGAAGCCGTCCATAGCCTCCTTGATGGAAGCAATGTCCAGAATGGGCTCGGTAGCGGCGGTGGTCTCCAGAATATCGCTTGCGTTCATTATTTTTCCTCCAGGAATTTGCTGATCTCCCGCATAAAGCTCTGGGCATCCTGGAACCGATGGTAGATGGAGGCAAAGCGGATATAGGCCACCTCGTCCAGGGGCTTGAGCCGCTCCATGACCATTTCGCCGATTTTGTCGGTGCTGATTTCCCGCTCCAGGGTATTCTGAATGGTCTGCTCAATCTCCGTGGTGATCCGATCCAGGTCGGTCACGTCCACCTTCCGCTTGTCAAAGGCACGGATCATGGAGTTGAGAATCTTGTTCCGGTCGAAGGGCTGGCGGGAGCCGTTGCGCTTGACCACAATGATCGGCAGGCTTTCTACGACTTCATAGGTAGTGAACCGGCGCTGGCACTTCATGCACTCCCGACGGCGGCGGATGCTCAATCCATCCTCAGACCGGCGGGAATCCACCACCTTGCTGTCCTGGTCACCACAGAAAGGACACCTCACGGCATATTCCTCCCTTATACTGTATAATTGCATATTATACCAGAAGGTTTCCCATCTGTCCAGCTTTTTTTCTTCTGGGGAAACGTCTTGCCAAACAGGTAAAAATCGGGTAGAATAGGAGTGTTCGTTTCACCCGTTTTCTTGGGAGGGTATTTATGAAAAACCGCAGTTTATTCATCGCCTGGGCGTTTCTCTTTATTCTGTGCGCCATCGGGGGATTTATTCCCGTGACAAAAACCGCCGTGAGAATCCTTCTCACCGGGCTGTCCCTTCTGTTCTTCCTGCCGCCTGCACTGCTTCTGCATCAGGGAACGGTTCCGGAGCGGCATCTTGTACGGAATTTGAGTGCCCTGTCTCTGGTGCTCACCGTGCTGCTGCTGATTGCCAATTTCCTTACGGCCTTTCGTTCCGAGGCTCTGGGAAACGCCCTGCACGCCCTGCTTACCGTGGTAGGCTGCCCCATGATCACCAGCGGCCACTGGGCCATGAGTTTGTTCCTCTGGGCCTGTTTGCTGGTGGCGAGTCTGAAGAAGCGAGCTGATTGAATCAGCTCGCTTTTTGTTATTTGGCTTCCCTGAGCTCCGCCCGCCAGCAGTCCAGGTAGCCCAGGCAGAGCATAAAGAAGAAATTATAGGGATGGTAGAATACCCCGCCATGGAACAGATAGGTTTCCAGCATGGCGCATCCCAGGAAGCATAGCACCAGCAGCGCAACAATGCTTCTGTTCAGATTCCGGTTGTACCAGAGGATCACTAAACTGTCATATACCGCTAATACCGTGAGGATCAGCGCGCCCAAAAGTGCCGGGGCTCCCCATTCATACAGGGTCTCCAGCCAGGAATTGTGGGTGTTGTATGCGTCTGCACCGTGCTGGCTCAAAATAAGCCAAGGGTAGTCCGCTCCCACATATTTGATCCCAGGATTGTCTTCCAGCCCTGCTATCGCCGCACGCCAGATTCGAGTGCGGCCGTTCAGTGTTTTCATATCCGTTTCCAGCGAACGCTGCCCCGATTCCTTCAGTACCTGTGTAGCGCTGGTTGCCTCCACCTGAGCGCTGCGCTTTTCAGTCAGCTTCTGGGAGCCAATAAACAGGCCGCCCATGACCAGCAGTGCTGCCAGTCCCGCGGCAATCAGCCGTTTCCAGCCGGTTTTTCGCAGAGCGCAGAAAACACTGCCACCTATCAGAACGCAGGCAAACGTAACCGTCGTACGGCTGTTTGTCAGCATCAATACCACAAATTCTCCAACGGCCAGCACAGCCAAAAGTACGCGAGGCCACAGCTTTCTCAAGGTTGCCAGCAGATACAGTGTGGCACCCATGGCAAGAATCAACAGTCCGGCACAGGCATTGGGATGCCCCATAGCATTGAATCGAAAGCCATTCCAGCGCACACCCTCCCGCAGATATTCCGGCAGTACATTTCCGATCAACATCAGGCAATAGGCGATCAGCAGCACACCCATTGCTGCAAACACCCCCGCATACAGCTTCATGCCCCACTGCCGGGTTCCGTCCCGGGTAGCGGAGGCAAAAGGCAGCAGGAGAGCGTAGGCGCAGACGTAGGAGCTGATTTCAGAGGCCTCTACCCCCCCCCACGCGGTGTACTGTTCTGCTCACACAGAGCCACAGGATCATTCCTAGCGGTATTGTAAACAGTCGCTTCATTTGGCGGCTCATGGGCATTGTCAGGGTTACGCCCACAAAGATCATAGCGAACATGATTGCGTAGGATTCAATATAGGTATACGCAATTCCATTCGCCCGATACTCCAGTAGGAAGTACACGATTTCCATAAGTGCCAGCACCAGCAGGCATCCATATTGCAGCCATCTGGAAAGGGTTTGTCTTTTTTCATCTTCCGTGTTTATAGTAACTGCTTCCATTTTTCATTCTCCTTAAATTTTCTCTTTCAGCTCCGCCCGCCAGCAGTCCAGGTAGCCGGACAGCAGCAGGAACAGGAATTGAATCGGCTGTTTTTCCATATAGGCGCCGAACAGATAAGGCTCCAGGAAGGAGCAGCCCAGGATGCACAGCACCAGCAGGGCGGCCACGCTTTTCATCGGCTCCGGATTGTACCAGAGCAGAACCAGAGCGTCGTACACCACGACGACCGTCAGCACCAGTGCCAGCAGCAGTCCGGGAAGGCCCATGTCGTAGAGCACCTGAATCCAGGAGTTGTGGGCGTGATACACCCGGAAGGGATTGTACTGGGAGAGAATCAGGCCGGAGTATTCCGTGCCCTCCAGCAGAATTCTGGGATTGTCCCGCAGACCCTTTCCGGCAGAGCTCCAGATTTCCGTCCGGTTGTTCAGATTTTTGATGTCGCTGCCCCAGCCGTACTGGATGTTCTTGATTTCTCCCGCGGTCTGAGAGGCCTCCATATTCGTCTTGTGTACCTTGGAAAGCTTCTGAGCGCCCACAAACAAGCCGCCCATGAGCACCACTGCCGCAAGGCAGGCAATGGCAAACCGCTTCCAGCCGGATTTGCGCAGGGCGCAGAACAGACTGCCGCCCAGCAGCACGCAGGTAAACACCATGGTCGTCCGGGCACTGGTCAATATCAGCACGCCGAACTGGACCCCGATCCACAGAATCAGCAAAACCCGCTGCCAGACCTTATTCAGTCTCCCCCAGCACATCAGGCTGACCCCGATGCCGATCATCAGAAGGGGCGCGCAGACATTCGGATGGCTCATGGCGGAAAAGCGGGTGCCGTCCCAATAGACGGCATCCCGCAGGAATCCCGGGACGCAGCCCCCCAGCAGCATCAGCCCATAGAGTACCAGCAGCGCGCCAAGACCCAGGTACAGACCCAGAATCCATTTCAGTCCCCGCCGCCTCTTGCCGTCGCCGGAGGCCCAGGCAAAGGGCAGACACATACCGTAAGCGCAGAAAAACACGCCGATACTTCTGGCCTCAACGCCCTCGATCCGATGCAGCGCTTTTGTCACCGCAAACCAGATCAGGAAGGCCGCCCCGAATATCAGCCAGTTTCTCACCGGACGGGTCAGCCCACCGCTGAGAGTCGCTCCCATAAAAAGCATGGCCGGGATCACCGAGTAAACTTCCATCCAGGTCCAGGCAACGCCGTTGCCCCGATACTCCAGGAGAAAATAGCAACCCAGCAGCCCCAGCAGGCCGATCAGGCTTCCGTACTGCACCCGGCGGAGGGCCGGGTTTTCGACTTCTTCTATGGCTTTTACAGAAGGATGTTCCAGCTGCATCTTGATTCCCCCGAAATTTGCTTTCATTTGCATTCCATAATAGCACATTTCTATCAATTTTGCAACTGTTTCCCCCGGACTGGCAGAAACTCCCGGCGCAATATGCGCCGGGAGGGTTTCTCACTTTTTCAATCTGCCATACAGGCCGGTCATCTTCCGGATTTTCTTTGCCAGCTTGTCGGAATCGAAGCCCGGCTGAGCCCGCCAGGTCCAGTTGGCGGCGGACAGGGTGCCGGGGAAGTTCATTCTGGCCTCCCCGCCCAGCTCCAGATAGTCCTGCATCTGGGCAATGAACAGCTTGGAAACACTGGACATGCCGCCCCGGATCATGCCCCAGACGTAGCCCTCCTGCCGGGAAAGCCCCAGATAGGCCTTGGCGTAGGCCTTGTCCTGACGGGAAGCCTCGTCAAACCACTGCTTGAGAGTCACGTTGTCGTGGGTGCCGGTGTAGCACACGGAATCCACCGGATACAGGTGGGGCAGGTAGTCGCTTTCCTCCCGGGAATCGAAGGCAAATTCCAGCACTTTCATGCCGGGGTAGCCGGAATCCTCCAACAGCTTCCGGACGCCGGGGGTCACAAAGCCCAGATCCTCGGCGATAAAATCCAGCTCCGGCAGCGCCTTCTGCACCGCCCGTATGAAGTCAATCCCCGGCCCCTTGACCCAGGTGCCGTTTCTGGCGGTTTTGTCCCCGGCGGGCACTGCCCAGTAGCTTTCAAAGCCCCGGAAGTGGTCAAAGCGCACCACGTCGTACATATGGGCGGCGGCGGCCAGCCGCTGAATCCACCAAGCATAGCCCGTTTCCGCCATGGCCTGCCAGTCGTAAATGGGGTTGCCCCAGAGCTGGCCGTCGGCGGTGAAGCCGTCCGGCGGACAGCCCGCTACCACCTCTGGGTGCCGGGTCTCGTCCAACTGGAAGAGGCCGCTGTTGACCCACACGTCCGCCGAGTCCAACGGCACATAAATGGGCACGTCGCCGATGATGCGGATGCCCTTGCCGTTGGCGTAGGCTCGCAAAGCCCGCCACTGCTTCCGGAACTGATACTGAACGAAGCACTGGTAGCGGATTTCCTCCCGGTTTTCCTCCCTAGCCCGCTCCAGAGCATCCTCCCGGCGCAGCCGCAGATCTTCCTCCCAGGAAAGCCAGGGCGCGCCACCGTGCTTTTCCTTCAAAGCCATGAAAAGGGCATAATCCGGCAGCCACTGGGCGCTTTCCGCCAGGAAAGCCTCATAGTCCTCGTCCGGCGTGAACCGGTCGAAGGCGGTGTGCAGAAGCTTCCCCCGCTGGGCATAAAGCTTTCCGTAGCTGACCCGGCCGGGGTCGTCTCCCCAGTCCATCGCCGCCGGTTCCTCCGGTTTCAGCAATCCCTGGGAAACCAGGGTATCCAGGTCAATGAGGTAAGGGTTTCCCGCTCCGGCGGAAAAGGACTGATAGGGGGAATCCCCATAGCCCGTAGGGGACAGGGGCAGAATCTGCCAGCAGGACTGGCCTGCCTTTTCCAGAAAATCCACAAAGTCATAAGCACTTTTTCCCATGGTGCCCACGCCGTAAGGCCCGGGCAGGGAGGTGATGTGCATTAAAATTCCACTTTGGCGCATGTTCGTTTCTCCTTGTATACTGCTTTTAGGACGCGGCAAGTCCCACATGGGCATTTCAGCGTTCCCGGAGGCTCTCCCGGCAGCTGACCCGGAAGGGCACCCGCTCATGGTGGCTGGTCGTGCCGTTTTCAATGGCATTGAGAAGGATTTCCACGCTTCTGGCCGCCATTTCCTCGGCGGGCTGAACCACCGTGGCAAGCTTGGGCACCAGGTATTCGCCGATGGGCAGACCGTCCAGTCCCAGCACCGACACATCCTCCGGCACCCGCTTGCCTGCGTCCCCCAGAGCACGGATGGCACCGATGGCCATCACATCCGCGCAGGCAAACAGGGCGGTAAACTCCCGTCCTGCGCTCAGCAGCGCCTGGGTCGCCCGGTAGCCGTCCCGGTAGGAATAGCGCACGCCCTGGTAGTCCCGCTCCGGGTCAAAGTCCAGGCCGTGGGCCCGGATGGCCTGTAAGCAGCCTTCGTAGCGCAGCCGGCTGGTGTCGGAATACTGCCGGTCGCCGCCAACAATGGCAATGCGCCGGTGACCCAGAGAGATCAGGGTCTCCACCGCCTGCCGCCCGGCCTCCCAGTCGTCAATGGTGACGCTGGACAGGTTGGGAAAGGGCAGTGGGGAAGCGTCGTTGGTCGCCACCACGCAGGGCACGTCCACCGTCCGGAAATCCTCGGTAAAATTCTCGTTCACGCCGCCCAGAAACAGAATCCCCAGGGGCTTTTTCTCCCGGCACAGCTTAATGGCTTGAGCCGCCTCGTTGGCGTCCTCGTCCATGTAATCCACCACCAGCTGGTACCGGGTTTCGGAAATCAACTGCTGAATCTTTTCCACCATCTCCCCGAACAGCTCGTTCCGGGTGCCTTTGACCACCATCAGAATGGTGTTGGAGTGGATCTGCTTCAGCTGCTTGGCGTTGACATTCATTTCGAAGCCCATTTCCGCCGCAGCCTGCTGGATGGCAGCTCGGGCCTTGGGGCTGACGTTGGGATGGTTGTTCAGTGCCCGGGAAACAGTGCCCACGGCGTAGCCGGTTTTGGCGGCGATGTCCTTAATGGTCATGTGGGCGATGCCTCCTTTCGCATTTGACTCTTTTTTCTTGCGGACAGTGGGCGGCCAACGGCCGCCCGAAATTGTTTTCTTTTGCTGATTTTGCCTTGCCTCTCCCTATGGGAGAGGTGCCCTGGAAGGGCGGAGAGGGCTTTTTACCCTCTCAGTCACTTCGTGACAGCTCCCGGCCTTAGCCCTTGACGGCACCGGCGGCAACACCCTTGATGATGTGCTTCTGGCAGAAGATGTACACCAGGATAATGGGGATAATGCTCAGCATGATGACCGCCATGGTGGCGCCCAGATCCACGGAGCCGTAGGAGCCCTTCAGATACTGAACGTGAATGGGAATGGTCATATACTTGGTACGATCCAGCACCAGGTAGGGCAGCAGATAGTCGTTCCACACCCACATCAGCTCCAGAATGCCCACGGAGATCATGGTGGGCTTGAGCATGGGCAGCACCACCAGGAAGAAGGTGCGCAGAGGGCCGCAGCCGTCGATGGCCGCCGCTTCCTCGATTTCCTTGGGCAGTCCCTTGACAAAGCCCAGGAACATGAAGATGGCAAGACCGGCACCGAAGCCCAGGTACACAATGGGAATGGTGAAGGGGGTGTTCAGCTTCAGCTTATCGGCGGTGAAGGTCAGGGTGAACATGACCATCTGGAAGGGGACGATCATGGAGAACAGGCACAGATAGTAGAAAATCCGGCTTCCCAGACTGTTCACCCGGGCAATGTACCAGGCGGACATGGAGCAGAACAGCAGAATCAGCGCCACGGAAACCACGGTGATGAACAAGCTGTAGCTGACGGATTTCAGGAAGGGGTAGTTGCCGAAGGTCATGCCCTTGATGTAGTTGGTAAAGCCCACGAAGGACTCGGAGCTGGGCAGGGCGAAGGGATCCAGGTTCACATAGGCGTTGGCCTTAAAGGAATTGATGAGTACCGCAAAAATGGGAATCAGCCAAACCAGGCACAGGACGACAAAAAAGTCGGTGAGAACCCTACGGCCGGGAGAATAGGGCTGTTGTTTTTTGTTTTTCATTACTGCTCAACCTCCTTGGAACGGGTTGCCGCCTGCTGGGCAAGAGCCAGTACCGCAACCAGGATGAAGAATACCACAGCCTTGGCCTGAGCCACGCCGTGCCAGTTCTTATTGATATTGTAGGTAGAATAGATGTTCAGAGCCAGCAGCTCGGTGATGTTGACCTTGGTGCCGTTCTCCATGACGGAAGGCAGGCCGCCGGTCAGAGCCATGTTCTGGTCGAACATCTTGAAGGAGTTGGTCAGGGTCAGGAAGGTGCAGGTGGTGATGGCGGGCATCATATTGGGGATGATGACCTGGAACAGCGCCTGGGAACCGCTGGCGCCGTCGATCTTGGCCGCCTCCATCATGTCCTCGGAGATTGCCTGCAGACCCGCGATGTAAATAATCATCATGTAGCCGATCTGCTGCCAGGCCACCAGAATCACCAGACCCCAGAAGCCGTAGGTCCCGTTGGCGGTGAGATAGGTGCCGTAATTTTTCAGAATGCCGTCGAAGATCATGCTCCAGATATAGCCCAGCACCACGCCGCCGATCAGGTTGGGCATGAAGAAGACGGTGCGGAACAGATTGGCTCCCCGCATCTTCTGGGTCAGGGCATAGGCGATCATGAAAGCGATGACGTTAATGAGCACGATGGACACAACGGCGAAGGCCGCGGTGTTCTTGAAGGCGTTCAGGAAGCCGGCATCGGAGAACACCTTCAGATAGTTGCCGAAGCCCACCCATTTGGCATCCTTGGGGGTATTGAACTTGCAGAAGGACAGATAAATGCCCTGCAGGAAGGGCCAGACAAAGCCGATGAAGAAGGCCGCGAAGGTGGGGAGAATGAAAATAGGCGCAAACTTCCGGATAGGACGCTGCACCAGGTTTTCATTCCGTTTGGATTTTGCCACATGAATCATCCTTTCTTTTGCTTATGTACTGCGTTTTTGCAGGGCAGAGGCTTGCCTCCGCGCTCCCGGGGACAGGCCCCCGCCCTGCGCTGGATTTTAAGGGAAGAAAGGGACGGGCAGTGCCCGCCCCTTTCGGTGGTTGTTTGCAATTAGCCGTTTACGACGGTGTACTCGTAAGCCCAGCCATCGACGAAGGCCTTGACGACCTCAGCCCAGTTGGCATCGGTGCGGTCGGCAGCGTACTTGGCCAGAGCGGTCACAACGGTAGCTCTCCAGCTGTCCACGTTGGGGGTGTGGTTGAAGGCCCAGGACACGTTGTAGTTGCCCTTTGCCAGCAGGTCGTTGCCGTTGGCCAGGAAGGTGTTGGCGGACTCGGGGCAGCTCTTGAAGGGCAGAGCACCCAGAGTGTCAACCATCTTCTGAGCAGCGGTGGGATCGGTAACCAGCCAGTACAGGAAGTCCAGAGAAGCCTTCTGATCGGCCTCGGAAACCTTGCTGTTCACAGCCCAGCAGTTCTCGGTGCCGGAGCACAGGCCAGCCTTCTCCTCGCCGGCGACGCCGCAGTAGATGGGGATCATGCAGATGTCGGTCAGACCGGCATCCTTCAGGCCAGCGAACTCCCAGGTGCCGTTCTGATAGAAGGCAGCCTTGCCCTCGGTGAACTGAGCCTTGGACTCATCAGCGGTGCCGGTGGTCAGGGTCTTGGGGTCAGCGGCGGTATCGGTGACGTACAGATCCCAGATGTTGCGGAAGTTGTCCATGTAGGTGCCCTTGATGGTAGCGGGCTGCTCGGTGACGTTGTCATCCCGGAACTCGTAGAACAGGGGCATGTTGGCCAGGTGGCCGGAGAAACGCCAGGAAGAGGAGCCGTCCAGGCCGGGAGCGGAGAAGGCGTCGAAGCCCAGCTCAGCGGCGCGGGTGTGGATGTCGTCGGCAACAGCCTTCAGGGAAGCGAAGTCGGTGATCTCCTCCACGGAGTGACCGGCCTTCTCCAGCAGAGCCTTGTTGACGATGATGCCGTAGGACTCGAAGCAGTTGCCAATGGCCTTCAGCTCGCCGGCCTCATTGTAGAGGTTGAACTCATCGGTGGTCAGCTCGTTTGCAACAGCGGTGTCAGCCAGATTCAGGGCGTATTCGTCCCAGTCGTTCAGGCCGGACAGGTTGCCGATGTTGAAGATGGTGGGAGCCTCGGTCTTGGCCATCTCGGCGGTCAGGGTGTCGGAGTAGGTGCCGGAAGCGGCGGTGACGACCTTGACGGGAACGCCGGTGGTCTCGGTGTACAGGGCGGCCAGCTCCTGCATGGTGGCGTCGGCCTCGGGCTTGAAGTTCAGGTAGTAAACACGGCCCTCAGCGGCGGTGTTATCGGCAGCAGCCTCGGTGGCGGGAGCCTTGGTCTCTGCGGGGGCAGCCTTGGTCTCTGCGGGGGCAGCGTTGCCGCCGCAAGCAGCCAGACCCAGCACCATGACCAGAGCCAGCAGCATAGCAATCAGCTTTTTCATTTGTTTTCCTCCTATAGTATTGTGAACCGGAAAATCCGGTGTCTTATTTTGGAAACGTTTCATCGTTTCCATGTCATGAGTTTACAGCAGCTTTCTCAAGAAATCAAGCCCTTTTTGACGCAAGAAATGATTTTCCGCTTTTTCCACAATCCACGGCATCCCATTTTGGGCACTTCGCTGAAACGTTTCCAATTTTGCCGCACATCCTGGCGGTCAGTGCCCGCGCAAAGCCAAACGCGCAGGTCATCGGGAGCCTGCGCGCACACTGGCGTGGAACCCCCCGGATATTCCGGGCGCTATCGAACCATGTATGTCATTGCGAGGAGGCCATAGGCCGACGTGGCAATCCGTACCTAAAAGCCTTCCCCGCTGGGGAAGGTGGCTCGCACGTCTCACGCAAGTGCGAGACGGATGAGGGCTACTTGCCTCTCCCTATGGGAGAGGCGCCCGGTCGGGGCGGAGAGGGTTCTATTTGCCCTCTCAGTCACTTCGTGACAGCCCCCAGAGTGGGCGCCAAGGGGGAAGCGAGGGAAAACGGATTGCCACACCAGTCTGCGGACTGGTTCGCAATGACATGCGTGATACGGGAGTTCCAAGAATATCCAGGGGATTGCCACACCAGTGACGTCGGTCACTGGTTCGCAATGACATCTTCTGTTTCGGTGCATCCCATCGACATACAAAGAAACCCCGGTGCCGCTAGGCACCGGGGTTCGGTCATATTTTGTTCCGGTTCACCACCTGGGCGATGGTCACGCTGTCCAGGTAGGTACTGACGATATGCTCCAGCTCTGCCCAAACCGGCAGCGTCAGGCACCCGTCTGCCCGCTGGCATTCCGGCGTGCCTTCTTCCAGACAGGCCACGGGAGCCAGGGTTCCCTCCGTCAGTCGGAGGATTTCCCCGAAGGTAATCTTATCGGCAGGCTTTGCCAGTCGGTAGCCGCCGCCCTTGCCCTGGATACCCACCACGATGCCGTTTTTCACCAGCACCGGCAGAATCTTTTCCAGGTATCCCAGGGAAACCCCCTGCCGGGCGGCCACATCCTTCATGGGAACATAGCCCTCATGCTGGGCAAGATCCAGCAGCACCCGCAGAGAATACCGGCCTCTGGTCGAAATCAGCATAGTCCCGCTTACAGCGCCTGGACAGCGGCGAAGCCCTTGTCCAGATCCGCCAGGATGTCGTCAATATGCTCGGTGCCGATGGACAGCCGGATGGTGTTGGGCTTGATGCCCTGATCCAGCAGCTCTTCCTCAGTCAGCTGGCTGTGGGTGGTGGTGGCCGGGTGAATCACCAGGGACTTGACGTCCGCCACGTTGGCAAGCAAAGAGAAGATTTCCAGATGGTCGATGAAGGTATGTGCCTCCTTCACGCCGCCCTTGATCTCGAAGGTGAAAATGGAGCCGCCGCCGTTGGGGAAGTACTTCTGATACAGCGCATGCTGGGGATGATCGGGAAGGGAAGGATGGTTGACCTTCTCCACCAGGGGGTGCTTGGAAAGATATTCCACCACCTTCTTGGTGTTCTCCACATGACGGTCAAGCCGCAGGGACAGGGTCTCCACGCCCTGGAGCAGCAGGAAGGCAGCGAAGGGAGAGATGGTCGCGCCGGTGTCCCGCAGCAGCACCGCCCGGATGTAGGTGACGAAAGCGGCAGGGCCGGCAGCGGCCACGAAGGAAACCCCGTGGTAGCTGGGGTTAGGCGCGGCGATGGCCGGGTACTTGCCGGAGGCAGCCCAGTCAAACTTGCCGGAGTCCACGATGACGCCGCCCAGGGTAGTGCCGTGGCCGCCCAGGAACTTGGTAGCGGAATGAACCACAATGTCCGCGCCGTGCTCAATGGGGCGAATCAGATAGGGGGTGCCGAAGGTGTTGTCCACCACCAGGGGCAGGCCGTACTTGTGGGCCAGCGCCGCCAGGGCATCGATGTCGGGAATGTCGGAGTTGGGGTTGCCCAGGGTCTCAATGTAGATGGCGCGGGTGTTGGGCCGGATGGCCTTCTCCACCTCGTCCAGGTCGTGGATATTCACGAAGGTAGCGGTGATGCCGAAGCCGGGCAGGGTGTGCTCCAGCAGGTTGTAGCTGCCGCCGTAGATGGTCTTCTGCGCCACGAAGTGGCCGCCGTTCTGACCCAGAGCCTGAAGCACATAGTCGATGGCGGCGGCACCGGATGCCACGGCCAGCGCGGCTACGCCGCCCTCCAGAGCCGCGATCCGCTTCTCCAGCACGTCCTGGGTGGAGTTGGTCAGACGACCGTAGATATTGCCGGCATCGGTCAGACCGAACCGGGCAGCGGCGTGCTCGCAGTTGCGGAACACATAGGAAGTGGTAGCGTAAATGGGAACGGCGCGGGCATCGGTAGCGGGATCGGGCTGCTCCTGGCCAACATGGAGCTGCAAGGTTTCAAATTTATAGTCAGACATAATATTTTTTCCTTTCTTTGATCGGTAGTGTTTGGTTGTCGTTGGAAGGATGGCAACGTGCTTCACATTCGACCAAAGCGGAAGTTCGCCCGAATCAGTGTTTCCATATTTTCCGTCATAGGGAACACCTCTTTCTCAATTACTCACCTGTTTGGTAGGTGTTTGCAGTATAACACCCATATCCTACTTTGTCAATAGGGATTTGAAAAAATTTGCGGCGAGTCGCCGCTGACAGTGCGTGCACGGCTGGTCTGTATTCGTTATACGATTGGGCACCGCTCGGTATCGTTCTTGCAGTGCATTTCGACAATTACTGTCATTGCGAGCCAGTGCGCACACTGGCGTGGCAATCCGCATCCCCCTTGGCTCCCACTCTGGGTGAGCTGTTACGAAGTGACTGAGAAGGTAAAAATCGCCCTCTCCGCCCCTTCCAGGGGCACCTCTCCCATGGGGAGAGGCAAGACCCTCATCCGTCACGGCTGCGCCGTGCCACCTATACATTATTGTGCAATTGCCACTGGCAATTGTTAGATTTTGATTCGCTGCGCGGAGCACCACCCCGTGGGGGAAGGCTTAGAGTACGGATTGTGACCGGAGGGAATCCTTGGAAAGGGCCACACCAGTGTGAGCACTACTCCGCGCTAAGAGCCGGCTTCGCCGGTTGCGCTTTGTACACGCCTGCGGGCGTAGTGGTTCGCAATGACAAGTTCTATTTCGGTGCGCCCCAAATACAAAGCAAGACGTGCCGCAAAAATGCGGCACGCCTTTTGGAAAGGGGTTTGGGAAGAATCGAATTAGCCGCCGAAGACGCTGAGCAGGAAGCCAGCGGCGATGGCGGAGCCGATAACGCCGGCCACGTTGGGGCCCATGGCGTGCATCAGCAGGAAGTTGGAGG
>OLHA01000232.1_pt1 | contig 32749 bp, 31 predicted proteins | sample 1605961 | NCBI WGS metagenome assembly OLHA01 (sample SAMN03283288) | human gut metagenome | biome: human-associated habitat; material: feces | host: Homo sapiens | place: Peru | collected 2012
AAATCCGACCGGTCAAAACCGACACGGGTTCAAGTCCCGTCAGCCTACGGTAATGCATAAAAACTTTTTCGGCAAATTCCGTGAGCCGTATTAACGCAAATTCGACAATACAAAAAAACCCGCCATAGGGTTTTATTCTTTATAAAGACTTTTGATTGCGTCCGCACCGCGTTTTTTTCGCATTTTTGCATCGGCAAACAGCCGCACTGCGGGCAGCAGCGACAGCAAACGGAACGGCAGCAGCCGAAGCTCTCTTTTTACGGCGCGTGCGGCGTCGCCGCGCTGTGCAGCCGCTGCCCTTGCAGCGGTCAGGGGAGATGCCAAACGGCTTGCATACAACACGGCGGTTCCGCGCCGCATGCCTTCCCCGCTGCAGGCGAAAAAGACTGTGCCGACCGCAAAAACAGCAAAGAACGCGCATCCGGCGGCGATTGCGGCATATGTGTCCATACCGTAGTAAAGACCGGCTGCAAACAGAACCGCAGCAACGGCGGCAGGCGAAAAAAAACGAACCGAGTCACACGCTCTGCGCACCGCAAAAATCACACGGAAAGCGCAGTAACGAATGCCGTTTTTCAGCGTAAGCATATTTTTCGGAGCGGCAAGGCTCGCGCCGGGTACATACATGCTCTCGCACTCCGACGCAAATTTCGCGGAGAATCCGGCAGCGGCAAAAAACAGTCCGACCGCGGCAAAGACAGCGGCGATACACCGTGCCGCTGCGGGACTTGATTTTACAAAAGACAGTGGTATTATGTCGGCGAATATTTCCGCCGCCGAATACTCAATGCAAAGAAAACACGGCAGCAGCATGACGGCGGCAGCCGCACCGAGAGTTTTTGAGAAAACACGCAGCAGTACAATGCGGCATACTCCGTCATCCCGTCCTCCCCTGTTTGCACTCTTTTTGCTTTTTTTCGGTTTAATTCCGTTACGCAACACGATCCCTCCGCCGTTAGTATGCGCCGATCACACGCGGATTATCGATCATTGAAAAAAAGCGGCACAAAAATACCGCGCCGTTTCGCCGATCTATCAGCAAAAATAAAGCTCGCTTTTTATCCTCTCGGCGGGTTGAAAGACGGACGAAGATGTGGTAAAATCGACATATATTCGGTTTTCTGTCATCACGGCAAAGACTGCGGCGCGGCAAACCGAAAAACAGAAACGGGGGCAAATGCGGTGCGCGTACTGTTTGTCGGCGATGTTGTGTCGGAGATCGGATGCGATTTTCTGATGCGGACAATGCCGCAGATGAAGAAAAAACACAATATCGACTTTTGTATAGTAAACGGCGAAAACTCGGCTCTCGGCAACGGCATCACGCCCGCGTCGTGCGATATAATTCTCTCCGCCGGGGCAGACGCCGTAACGGGCGGTAATCACACGTTCAGGCGCGCCGAATTTTACGAAATTCTCGACAGAAGCTTTACGCCCGCGATACGTCCCGCAAATGTACACCGATCGGCGCCCGGTGTCGGATACACGGTGCTGTCGCGCGGCGGACTGCGGCTCGGTGTAATAAACCTGCTCGGCGCGTCGTTTATGGACATGCGGGTTTCCGATCCGTTCGACTGTCTCGACGCGGTGCTTGACGAACTGAAAGCGGACGGCGTGACCTGCTCCGTTGTGGATTTTCACGCAGAAGCAACGGGAGAAAAGCGTGCGCTCGGCTTTTATGCCGACGGCAGAATCAGTGCTTTAATCGGCACGCATACGCATGTTCCGACGGCTGATGCACAGATACTTCCGAAAGGAACGGCATACATGACCGATGTGGGAATGACGGGTCCGATTCAATCCGTGTTAGGTGTTGAGGCGCAGTGCGTCATAAAAAAACTGCGGACGGGACTGCCGGTGCGGTTCACAAATCCGTCGGGACCGTGCTCGATGTGCTGTGCCGTTATCGAAATTGACAACAAAAGCGGAAAGGCGGTGTCGATAGAAAGCTATGAGATCAAATAACTTTTTTCTCAAACTGGCGGCTTTGGCGGCTGCATTTGCATTTTTTGCGATTATTTTTTCGTCATGTAAAATAAAACGCGGATCAGACGAAACAACAACATCCGAAGCGGCGGAGGTAACGGAACGCAACGTTCCCGCGGGAGTGCTCACCGTTCCGTATACCACGCTCGATTCGCTCAACCCCTTTGTGACGAAATCGCTGCTGAACTCGTCGCTGACATCTCTCGTTTTTCGCTCTCTCTATGTAACCGACGCGGGATTTATGCCCGTTGCCGACCTCGCAAAAGCAAGCTCCGTTCAGGGAAAAACCGTTTCGGTGACGCTTACGGAAGGAATTTTCTTTTCCGACGGCACCGAACTGACGGCTGCGGATGTTTTATATTCATTTGCGAAGGCAAAACCGTCGCCCGTGTATGCACAATCGCTCAAAAATGTTGAAAGCTGCGATTCAAACGGTCGTTTTGATTTAAACTTTACGCTTACGCGGGCGGATGTGAACGTTCTTTCAATTCTCACCTTCCCGATTGTGAAAAACGGCACCGCCGAGACGGAGGAATCGCTTCCGATCGGCGCGGGCAGATATGTCTATCAAAAAGGCGAGCTGCGCACTAACCTCGTGTGCAACATGAAATACGGCGGAGAAATTCCGAAAATCGGCACGGTTCGGCTGTATAATGTGACGGTTTCGGAGTCTCTCATGCACCTTTTGGACATCGGCGAAATAGACTGCTTTTTCACCGATCTGTCGGAAGGCTCCGCAAAACGTACATATTCGAGTGTCAACGAGGTTTACCTCAATGACCTTGTGTTTATCGGGGTGAACTCTGCCGAATTTCCCCTAAACACCGCCGACATGCGGAAAGCGCTTTCGATGGCGTGCAACAGACAGCGCATTGTTGAAAATGCTTTTATGAATCACGCACGCATAACGGAATTTCCGTTGAACACGGCGTGGACAAATATTATCAACTCAAAGGAACAGATATACACGGCGTCCGACAGCGACGAAACGGCGGCAAACGCACTGCTGAAAACGCTCGGCTACGGTGCAGACGGCAATCCGCTTACGCTGAAACTTATCTACACCGACACAGGCTCCTTTACGCGCAACACGGCGTCACTTCTCGCCGAAAATCTGAAGAAAGTGAACATCACGCTTGAAACGTCAAAGCTTGAAAAGGACGCCTACGAAACCGCGCTTGCAAACGGCGACTATGACCTCTATCTCGGCGAAGTCAAGCTGACAAAGAATATGGATCTGAGCTGCTTTTTCGATGATGGCGGCAGTGTATCATACGGAATAGCTGCGGACGCGGCGGTGCGTTCAAGATATTTTTCATATATGTCCGGAGCGGAAAGCCTTGACGCGTTTATAAGGTCGTTTAACGAGAGCGTTCCGTTTATTCCGCTGTGCTTCCGCAACGGTCAGTTTTGCTATTCCCGCACGGTCGGCGGCACGGTCGAGGTTACCGAAGACAACCTTTTCGGCTCAATCGACAAATGGAAAATATAGCCTTGCGTCATTAAACAGACGCTAAACGGAACGCAAACTCACTGCGGGATTCCGTTATATAAGAGCTGTTTACGGACAGCATTTACACAAGCTGTTATGAAACGGGGATTCGGTGTGGATCGGTGCAATTTATGTCCGCGCGGCTGCGGAGTCAACAGAAAAACGGCGACGGGCTTTTGCGGCGTCGGGTCTAAGCTTAAAGCGGCACGCGCGGGACTTCATTTTTGGGAGGAGCCGTGCATCTGCTCGACGGGCGGTGCGGGTGCAATTTTTTTCAGCGGCTGCAATCTGCGCTGCAAATTCTGCCAAAACATAAAAATAAGCCGCAATTGCGACGGAAAAGAGATAACGGTCAAGCGCCTGCGTGAGATAATCGACGAGCTTGTGTGGCAGGGGGCGGACACAATAGATCTTGTCACACCCACGCACTACACCGACATTATCGCCGCCGCACTGAAAGAAGAAAAACCGCCGATTCCCGTCGTATGGAATTCAAGCGGCTATGAAAAAACGGAGACGCTTAAGCTGCTCGACGGGCTTGTTGACATCTACCTGCCCGATTTCAAGTATTCCGACGGCACGCTTGCGCGGCGGCTTTCCGACGCGGCGGACTATCCGCAGACGGCGTTGTCCGCAATCGGGGAGATGTTCCGCCAGACGGGAAAATTTATTCTTGACGATGACGGTATGATGAGACGAGGCGTTATCGTCCGTCACCTTGTTTTGCCCGGTTTCATCGAAAATACGCTCGGCTGTCTTGATATGTTGACGGATATGTTTGCACGGGACGACATTATGATAAGTCTTATGAGCCAATACACGCCGCCCGAAACCGCGCTTGATATTGAATCTCTGAACCGTCGGCTCACGCGCGAAGAATATGACGAGGCAGTAGGCTATTTGTATCTGCTCGGTTGGGACAACGGTTTTGTTCAGGAGCTGTCAAGCGCCGAAGCGGAATACACTCCCGATTTTGATTGCTCAGGAGTGTAACTATGCTGACTGTTGACGAATACTGCCGCAAAACATACGGTAAAAAACTCTATAAGCTCGCACTTGACGGCGGCTTCACATGCCCAAACCGTGACGGCACACTCGGCACGGGCGGCTGTATTTTCTGTTCGCGCGGCGGCTCCGGTGAATTTGCCGAAGGCGGCAGCGACATTGACGCACAGCTTGAACGGGCGAAAAAACGTATTGAAAAGAAGAACAAAAACGGCGGATATATCGCCTATTTTCAAAGCTACACGAACACCTATGCGCCGACCGACGAGCTTCGGCGCAGGTTTCTGCCCGTCGTGCAGAGAGATGATATCGATGTGCTTTCGATAGCCACACGCCCCGACTGTCTGCCGAATGAAACGGTTGCATTGCTCAAGGAATTGAACGGCATAAAGCCCGTGTGGGTCGAGCTGGGATTTCAGACGTCAAAACCCGAAAGCGCAGAATTTATCAGACGCGGATACGGCAACGAAGTCTTTCGCGACGCCGTCCGACGGCTCACAGCCTGCGGGATCTACGTCATTGCACACATGATAATCGGGTTGCCGAACGAAACGCCCCAAGACATGGAAAACACGCTCCGCTATATGCTCGACTGCGGCGTGAACGGCGTGAAGCTTCAGCTTCTTCATGTGCTTACCGATTCCGACCTGTATGAAAACTGGAAGCGCGGTGAAATTTCGACTCTTACACCTGATGAATATCTTGACATTCTTGCACTTCTTGTACCCATTATTCCCGATAATGTGGCGATACATCGCCTGACGGGTGACGGCAGCAAGCGCACACTTGCAGCGCCGATGTGGAGCGCAGACAAAAAACATGTCCTGAACGCCGTACGTCAACGTCTCGGTTTAAAATAGTCTGTTAAAATATCTTTTTTTGAGCGGTTTTCACGGAATATCAATAAACCGTCGCAGATTGAAAATAACAATCTTTTTTATGCAAAAAAAAGACTGTATTTCACAAGGCATATAATGTGAAATACAGTCTGTCTGTTTGTTCTCGGGTCTGCGCCGAATGCGACGCTCTCGTCGGTTAATTTTTATCCTCTTTTGCTTTTGACAAGCTCACGGAAATTGCCGATGAAATCGCTTGCGGCATTCTTTCCGTAAGAGATAAGGCACCATGTGTCACCTTCGTATTTACCGGTTTCGGGGTTGTACTGGATGCCTGCCATAACAAAGTTCTTGGGATTTGCGACATAACCTGCGGCATCGTTCATGAGATCCATTATAATGACATTTTCGCCGAATTCTTCTCTCAAAGGCTTAAATTCAAAGCCGTCGGCACCGTAGCCGCCCTTAAGAAGCTCCGTAAATGTCTCACCGGGACTCATGTAAACCTTAAGCACATCGCCTATCTCCATGTAGCCGACCTCGGAAACGGTGTAAACTCTGCCGAGCCTGTCACGAAGTACGAAGTTATCGGAAATGGAGGTTTTACCGATAATTGCAATTGCATTGTTTGAAATCTCAACAACAAACGCGCGGTTTGCAACGTTGAGCACGGGCTTAACCTCCTCAGCGGTAACTGTGGGAAGACCGTCATACCAAATTGTATAGGTGTCGCGGCCGGATTGATTTTTAACGTCAAGCTTATCGCCCGCCGCTTCGTTGAGCGCGATTCTGCCGGCTTCGTCCAGCTCCATGCCGAGGAGAATGTAACCTATCTCATATCCGTAACGGATAGCGGAGTAATGCGCATTACCCGATATTCCGTCGCCCGAAAGACCTCTGGACGAGGTTGTGGTGCTGACATTGCCCTGAAGATAAATGAAATTATAACCCTGTGAATTGAGAAGCTTTTCGATGTACCATACAAAGTCTGCGGAAAACTTCTCGTCATACTTCGTTCCCTCGCCCTTATTCCAGTCGTAGCTTGAGGATTCGGGATGGCAGCCGAAGGTTGCGATTATCGTAGGAGCAACGGAGGAATCAAACGGAACAAACGCAAGCTTGTAGAGATTCTCGTCATAGCTCTTGGGAGCTGTGCGGTCGCGGAGATATTCGGAAATATCTATCTTTGAATACATGAGCCTGCCGCCCGTCATGCCGTTGAACGCTTCAATGACGGACTCCTTGCAGCCGTTGATGACCGCTTCGAGAAAATCGGGATCGACGCCGGTCTTAACGGGCTCGTTCTTTCTGATTGTATTATGGAACAGGTCGCCCGCGGGATCCGTCCAAACGCCCTGCGAATCAATGCCGGTGTGGATGTGAGTGCAGGAAACGTTGATACTGACAATGTTGTTCGCCTTTGCAAACTCATCGAGAGCAATACGGATCTTTCTGACGTCGGCATTGCAAAGTCCCATCGCGTCAAGCGCGCAGAACGCAACGTTTCCTCTGCCGGAACCGTCGTTCATAACAACGGTGCGGACTCTCAATTCCTCGTCGACAAGGTCGTCGTCCTTATACATTTGATTGCCGAAAATATAGGGAAGATATGCGCCCTTTGCATAGGACTTTTCGCCGAAGTTGGCGGGCATTACGGATTTGCGGGAATAGCCGAGGCTCCAGAACGCGTTTGCGGTCGGCTCGTCGATAAAAGTCTCCATGCCGGGCAGAAAACCCTCATAGCTGTCGAGATTGAAATTCTCAAGTCTCTCGACGGTGTTCGCGTCGGGGATAACCGTTTTGAGAACGCCGGCAACCGCAAAATTAATCAGGAAATTGCTCAGCATATTTACAAATTTCGCAAACAGTTTTTTAACTGCTGTCGCAAAATCCGTCTTTGAGGATTCATCGCCGATGTCGGGCAGATCGCAGCCGATCTTGCCGAGCTTATCCGCAACCGCGCCGACGGCTTTTACTGCGGAGGTGCCGAGCTTGTCCGCCGTCGCTTCGGCAACCGTAATATTTGCGTTCGATGCCGCAGGCGCCGCAAAAACGGGAACAGCGCACGAAAACGCAAGACACAGCGAGAGCACAAGCGCAATAAATGACTTTGCTGTTTTTTTCATATTGGTTTTTCAACTCCGTTTTCTTTAATATAGAAAGAATAATACAGTGTGATTATAACACCTCACCCCGCCGTTTGCAATCAAATACGGAATTTTCAGTATTTTTCACAAATTTTCAATGTGCGTTTTGGCGGTTGTCACAACAGAGAAGCGCTCAGCTTTTACAGAACAGTCAACAGGCATAGATATCCACGATGTTGAGTTATGGTATTAGGCACGTTTTCAAAACCATAAACCCGTTTTTAATCATAATAAAATACAATAATTACACAAAAATGGCAACTTGCATGTCATTATACCACAATATAGGCATTTTATCAAGTATACTATTTTCGACTTTTCTTTCCTTTTTGGCAATTATTCACAAAAAATCAATAGTTTTTTCGTGATTTTTTTCTATTTACTTGTTTGATTGCTTTTTGTTATAATTGATATGGAGAAAAAATATTTCTAAAAAATGATTGGAGGTGATACCAATGTTTCATTTTATCTTTTTCAAAAAAAATAATTTTCTGAAAGGATAAAGTCAAATGAAAAGAAAAATAAAAGTTTTAGCCATCTTTTGTGTTTACAATTTGTTGTTAATTTCTCTTTGCACTACGACATTTGCAAGCAAAATATATTCAATCGATGATACACTTCTTTCCATCCAAAATAAATATGATGATGACTCATACGGTGGATGTTATATTGAAGACGATATACTTCACATAAATCTTACTAAACCAACACTTCAGGACACCCTTTTTTGCATAAATAAAAAAGCTGTTATTGAATCTGTTAATTATTCAAGTAAAGAACTAAAAACAATTCAACAAAAAATTGCAACTTTGTTAAAAGAAGTTCAATGTGCAACAATTGAGATAAATGACTTCAACAATAATATAATTGTCTCATTACAAAAAAAAGATGAACACTATATTAATGCAATTAAACGAATGTATCACGATACAGATTTAATACAATTTAATACTCTTGAGAATCAAATTGTTTTTTCTGATCAATCCAGTATCACACCTATGGCTTCATCATCTCTTTATGTTTATGCAGGTGCACGAATTAACGATGTTTCTGTTGGATTCTGTACCTCCAGCAGTGGTTTTTATACCTGTGGGCATGGGTTAAGCATTGGCTCAAGAATCTACCTAAACAACAGCACACTTATTGGAACCGTAACTCGACGACAGCTTTCCGGAAAAACAGATGCTGCGTACGTTGAGATAACTAATTCTAACTATGTTTCAATCCAAAAATGGATCACTGGTGAAACATATACAGCTGGTTTAATGTATAACCGTTCATACGTACCAGGAAGACCAGTTACAATGGTTGGTTCAACATCTGGCAAGGAAACGGGAACAATAGTCTCCTCATCTGTTACTGTTACAAGTACTCCTCCGGAAGGTGGTAACAGCGTTACATTAACAGACATGGTAAAAGCAAATTACAGTTGCAAACCCGGAGATAGCGGAGGTGGTGTTTTTGATTTAAACAAGACAGCATTAGGTATCCATAGCATGGGTTACTTTCCTAATGGGACAAGTTACCCAAGCACATATTCATACTTCTGCAAATTTGAAAATGTAACAAGCATTTAGTTTAGGGGGGGATAGAATGAAAAAATCATTTCTTTGTTTTAGTCTTATTTTCTCATTTTTTATTCTGTTCTGCTCGTGCGCGCCGGCAAAGGACGACGGCAAGTCCGAAGACGTGCGCATAACATGGTCATACGATGCGGAAAAGAACGAAGTCAAAGTTAATATTGACAACAAATCGTCACACTATATTGAAGCTCCGTTCACCTTTGTTCCGTGGGTTGACCGTGTCGAACCCGACGGAAAATATACGGCTCTGATAGAGGGTGCACTCATGTTCTCGACGTTCAAAACCGTAAAAAGCGGAGAAAGCCTTACCGAAACCGCGTCGCTTGATTTTTACAAGGTCGCGCCGCTCGAAAGCGGACAGACTTACCGTTTTTCGTTCACCTACACGTTCAAAAACAACACAACTACGGTTTATCACACCTTTACGGTTTAGGCTTACGGGAGCAGAACCCGTATCGTTTTTGCAATACTGATTTTCGCCCGTGCCGCACTTTTTCCGTATTGCCGCAAACGGCAAAAAACGAAGAAACCGCGAAGACATCAAAAAAAAGACAATAATTAAGGCTGCCGCACCGTGCGACAGCCTTGGTTTTTGTAAGTAAGCCGAATTACTTGAGAGCGACCTTTGCGCCTGCTTCTTCAAGCTTTGCCTTGAGGGATTCCGCTTCATCCTTGCCGACAGCTTCTTTGAGGGTTTTGGGAGCGCCTTCAACAGCAGCTTTAGCGTCTGCAAGTCCGAGGCCGGTAATCTCACGGACAACCTTGATAACCTTGATCTTTGATGCAGCATCAAAGGACTCAAGAACAACGTCAAACTCGGTCTTCTCCTCTACGGCAGCGGCAGCGCCTGCGGCGGGAGCGGCAACGGCAACTGCAGCGGCAGCGCTTACGCCGAATCTTTCTTCAACTTCTTTAACCAGCTCTGCAAGCTCAAGAACTGAGAGAGCAGCAACTTCATCAACAATAGCAACAATTTTTTCGGATGCCATTTTTTTATCCTCCATTATGAATAGTTTTTAATGTAAACGGACACGCAGCACGGTAAATTATTCCGCTGCGGCTTCTTCTGCTGCGGGAGCAGCCTCGCCCTCGCCGTTTTTGTCGACGATAGCCTTGATCGCTCTTGCGAACGATGCCATGGGAGCCTGGAATGCGAAAGCAACCGATGTAAGGAGCTGTTCCTTGGAGGGAAGCTTTGCAAGCGACTCAATCTTTTCGAGTGAAATTACCTCACCGTCAAGGAATCCCGACTTAATGGTAAAATTCTCGTGTGACTCTGCGAACTTGGAGAGAATCTTTGCGGCTGCAACATAGTCGGCGCTGCTTGTGGCAACAGCCGTTGTGCCGTTAAGAATATCGTCCATAGCCGCAAGCGCCGTACCGTCAATAGCAAGACGGATAAGAGTGTTCTTTGCGACGGAATACTCAACGCCTGCTTCTCTCAGCTCCTTGCGAAGCTTGGTATCGTCCTCGACCGTTGTACCCTTGTAATCTACGATTACGCCTGCGACAGCGCCCGCGAATTTCTCTTTAAGAGCGGCGACCTGAGCCTTCTTTTCTTCTAAAACCTTTGCGTTTGGCAAAATGAATTCACCTGCCTTCTGAAAAAATAAAATAACCCTTTCGCCGAAACCGACGAAAGAGCATAACCGAAACACATAATACAGGGTTAAGCACATTCCTCGGTAGGCGGCGAATGCCTTATGCTGAAAAGCACCTACTGTCTTTAGAACAGCAACATTCAATATACTATCATACAAAAATACATTTGTCAACAGTATTTTTCAAAAAACAGGGGGGCGAAAAAGAGGACTCGCCCCCATGATATTTAATTATTCGGCAGACTTGAGAACCTTGTTGGGGTTTATCTTAATGCCGACTCCCATGGTCGAGCTAACGACACAGGAGCGGATATACTGACCCTTTGACGAAGCGGGCTTTGCCTTGATAACGGCATCCATAAGAGTTGCATAGTTCTCATAGAGCTTTTCCGCACCGAATGAAGCCTTACCGATGGGGCAGTGGATGATATTGGTCTTGTCAAGACGATATTCAATCTTACCGGCCTTTGCCTCGTTAACAGCCTTTGCGACATCGGGAGTAACCGTGCCTGCCTTGGGGCTGGGCATAAGTCCGCGGGGACCGAGGATCTTACCGAGACGGCCGACAAGTCCCATCATGTTGGGAGCGGCGATGCACACGTCGAAATCCATAAAGCCTTCGCCCTGGATTCTTGCGACGAGGTCTTCCGCGCCGACTATCTCTGCGCCTGCTGCCTCTGCGGCTTTAGCGTCGTCGCCCTTTGCGAAAACACATACTCTGATCTTTTTGCCTGTGCCGTTGGGAAGAACAACAGCGCCTCTGACCTGCTGGTCTGCGTGACGGGAGTCAACGCCGAGACGGATGTGAACTTCAACAGTCTCATCAAACTTTGCCTTTGCGGTCTTGACTGCGAGGTCAAGAGCTTCGGGAGACTCATAGTACTTTGATCTGTCGACAAGCTTTGCGCTGTCAACGTATTTCTTACCGTGTTTCATTATCTTACGCCTCCCTCAATCAGTCTGTGACAGTAACGCCCATGGAGCGGGCCGTGCCGGCTACCATGCTCATAGCAGCTTCAACGGAAGCGGCGTTGAGGTCGGGCATTTTCTGTTCTGCAATTTTTCTTAACTGCTCCTGTGTTAAAGTGGCAACCTTTGTCTTGTTGGGGACACCGGAGCCGCTCTCAATACCGCAAGCCTTCTTGATAAGAACGGCAGCGGGGGGAGTTTTTGTTACGAATGTGAAGGAACGGTCCGCATAAACGGTGATAACAACGGGGATAACAAGACCGATATCGTTCTTGGTTCTCTCGTTAAATTCCTTTGTGAACGCCATGATGTTGACGCCGTGCTGACCGAGAGCGGGACCTACAGGGGGCGAGGGAGTTGCCTTGCCTGCGGGGATCTGAAGCTTAATAAAGCCTGTTACTTTCTGTGCCATGTTGCACCTCCAAAAAAATGTGGTAGTGGCGGAACGCACAAAGCGTTCCTCCCACAGCGCCTGAAGCGGCGCCGTAAAAGGACCTTGCGGTCGGATTACCGAATTATCAGTCGACAGCCGACTCAACCTGATCGAGTGAGAGGTCGATAGGCGTGTCGCGTCCCATAATGGGAAGGATCACGCATACAACATCGTCGTCGACGTCGATTCTGCTCACGACGCCCGAATAACCGGCGAACGGTCCGTCAACAATCGTGACGAGATCGCCCTCCTCAAAGTTAAGCTCGACGGTGTGTTTTTCAACGCCGAACTTCTCTGTTTCGGAGTCGGTAAGCGGAACGGGAACGCCTTCGGGACCGACGAAGCCCGTACAGCCGCGCGTGTTGCGTATGATGTACCAAACCTCGTCCGTCATTCTGTCTTCACCCGCTTTTTCGTGATAGCTCACGGCGAGCTTAACAAGAACATAACCCGGCATTAGCTTCGAGGTGGTGGCTTTTATTGTGCTTCTTTCGCCGCCGTGCTCGATTATGTCGCCGAGACGTACCGTTTTTTTGCCCTTAAAATAGTTTTCGGGCCATCTTGTTACCTTTGCGGTATAGAAAACTCTGTGTTCAATGTCTTCGGGAAGAACAGCCGAAGCGTCCGCGCTTTCAAAGAAGAAGTAGCCGGGAACGTATTTCTGGAACTCGTTGCTGAGTTTGAAAACGCTGTTTTTCGCACCGTAGTGCGAGAGCAGATCTCTGCGTGTAACCGTTTCCTTTGCCTCGAATGCGAGGTCGGTGGCAACTTCACGGATGACGTACATCTGATCTTTTACCGCTTCGGAATCGAGATCCGCGTCTTTCATCTCCTGCGGCAGATAATACAGAGCTCCGTCGCCCTCCGATACCTTTACATAGGGAATCTTATTGTCGGCTGCTTTGATCTCCGCGTTTCTGTCTGCAGCCCTGTCCTTGAACGCCTTAAGGCTGTAAACGGTTTCGGTGGGAACCATCGCTTCGACGATCTGATCCGTAAGGTTACGGTTGACTGCGGCTTTCAGTATGTTATCGGCAACCTTGTTTTCGTAGCCGGAATATGTGTGAACCACATACCATTTATAGTCTTCAGCCATACTGTCCTCCAAATAATATGCGGATTTGCATCCGCCGAGTGGTTTTGCCTGTTTTGCGGCACAAGTAAGCCGCACCGAAAAACGTTAAGCTTCGGTTGTGCTTTCAGCCGTTGTCTGCTCGGCTGCGGCGGTGGATTCCGCGCCTGTTTCGGCCTCGGTCGCATCGGATGCGTCAGCCTGTGCGGCTGCGGTTGTGCCGTTCGTGTCCGTTGCCGAATCCGCTGCGGTCGTTTCTGCCGTTGTTGTGCTGTCGCCCGCCGCTTTTTCGCCGAGCGATGACGAAAGCTTTGCGCCCTGCTCAAACAAGGCGTTTATGCCGGTGTCAAACCCGAAAATTACCGCTCCGACGACGATGATGCTCACGAGAACGACAAGGCTGCTTTTAAGCACCTGTTTACCGCTCGGCCACACGACCTTTTTGCATGTTCCGGTGAAATCCTTCCAGAATTTCTTAATGCCGGCACCTGCGCGGGAAAACGCGTTACCCTCTTTTTTGGGCTTGCTCTGCTTAATTCTTTCCTTCTTTGCCTTTTCGGCAGCTTTTTCGGCTTCCTTAGCGAGCTTCATAGCTTCCTTATCGGCATTGTTTTCAGCCATGCAATTTCATTCCTTTCGGTTGAACTGTCTGCAAACGAAATTTGTGCGACAGGTCAATTACTTGGTTTCCCTGTGGAGAGTATGCTTCCTGCAGAATCTGCAGTACTTGTTCATCTCAAGTCTGTCGGGGGAATTCTTTTTGTTTTTCATTGTGTTGTAGTTGCGCTGCTTGCACTCTGTGCATGCAAGAGTGATCTTAACTCTCATAACGGCACCTCCATTTTTAATGTTAGCCTCCCTCTGGCTTGTGTCCGACGGCTAAGGTCCGCCGGAAACCGGGTACAAAAAAAAGACCTTCGCAGAGGTATAACAAGTGTACCACACGAAGACCTTTATTGTCAAGACTTTTTTGTGCCGTTTTGCCTTATTTTCATCCGATCCGTAACCGTATTTCCGTCCGTCGGCATTTACGCAAACACAAAGCCGTTGACGGCACGGCAAAATACGTTCACATTGACCTCAAAAAGCTCCTTGCCGAGCGAAACGAAGCGTTCGTCATCGGTGCGGCCGCACAGCTTTGCAAATTCCCGTGCGACAGAATCCGCGATATTACCGCCGTCGGATGTGCAGAGATAATAAAATGAAAAAGCGGAGCTTCTGGCAAGGCTGTCGAAAAATTCAGGCTCGTTCTCGCGCATGACATCATACATCTCATCCACCGCGACAGCCGAAAGATGCTGTGACGGAAGGAAGTGCTCAAGGCTGTATTCGGCAGAAAAAACCGACAGAAACTTTATTTGAAGCACTGTTTTCGGATCGGGATCGATACCGTGGCGTTTCGCCGCGGCAAAAAGCTCATCGGGAGCGCTCTTGTAGGAAAAAGCGCTGACAATGCCCCGTCCGAGCAGCTTTGCCTTTGCCGTATTGCCGTTAAAGTGCTGGCGCTTGGCTTCCTCAATAAAAGCCATGGTATCAATGTCATCCGTATGCGCGGCCTCGCCGCTGCCGTCTGCAATTTTAATGTCGCTGTCGTCAAATCCGTTCATTTCGACACCTCAATTCAGTTTGCCGCTTTTCGCTCTCATTCGGTCTGCTCCGCCGCCTGTTCGGCTGCCGCTGCGGCTTTTTTGGCAAGACGTTTCATTTTCGACTTGTATCCCAAAAGCTCCGCAAGCTGCGCCTTCGGCGTGCGGTAGGAACCGAGCAGTGCCGCATGGCGGCTGTACATTCCGTGGAAATCGCTGCCGCCCGTGGAAAGAAGCCTGTTCTTTTTTGCATAGGCAAACAACCGTTCCGACGTCTCACTGTCCGCAGTGGGATGCCAGACTTCAACGCCGTCAAGCTCGTCCTTAAGACGTTCGAGCAGCGAAAAGCTGTCATAAAGAGCCGGATGCGCGAGCACTGCAATGCCGCCCGCCGCATGCACCGCCTTTATTACCTCATCAACGGAAGCGAATGCGGTCTTCACCAATATATTATTCTCACTTTCCGGAGAAAATAACTCAAAATAAATATCGGAATAAATGCTTTCGGTAACTCCGCACTCCATGAGTGCGTGCATAATGTGCTGTTTATAAAGGCAGGTGGAGCCCGACGCACACTTTCTCATAAGTTCCGCCGTGACGGGATATCTGCCCGCAGCCTTACCCATCATGAACTGTGCGCTTCTCTTTCGCGCCATGGTATTTTTGCGGCAGAGATCCTCAAGCCTGTCGGGATAATCGGGAAGATAGCATAAAATATGAGCATATCTGCCCGTTTCGTTGTCGACAGCCGACAACTCGACTCCGGGAATTACGCGAACCCCGTTTCTCTCGCCTATTATTTTTGCACGCACGGTGCCGGCAAGACAGTCGTGATCCGTAATGGCAATGGTGTCAAGCTTGCAGTTCCTCGCAAGCGCAATTATATCCTCAATTCCGACCGAACCGTCGGAAAGCCGTGTGTGGCAATGCAGATCGCCGCCCAAAAAAACAAACCCCCTAAAAACTTACCAACCCCTTGTTTCTGCATTTGAACATAGTCTTATCAGTATAATAAAGAAAACCTTATGTATGTAAAAATAGTGTTAATTGGCACAGATTATCGCAGTATATAATTCAATTATACCTTGGCTTTCAGCTTTTTTCAAGACTTTTTTCTTTTTTTTGACAAAAAAATCAAAGGAAAAGGGGAAAACCGCAAATATATTCCGTTTCGGTTCTTGAAATATTCTGTCATATGATGTAAAATACGAATTATATCAATCTACCTAAACGGTTCTTCAACAAAAGGAGCGTGTGCAATGAAAAAAACCGTACTTCTCGGCATGAGCGGCGGGATTGACTCGTCAGTTGCGGTTCACATATTAAAGGAACGCGGATATGACGTTACGGGCTGCCACCTGCTGTTTACCGAAAACGCGTCGGAGGACTCTCCTGCCGCGCTGAGGGCGAAAAATACGGCTGAAAAGCTCGGCATACCGCTTATTTTTTCCGACAGGCGCGAGCTGTTCAGAGAGCGTGTGACCGACACGTTCTGCGAAATGTACATGAAAGGGCTTACGCCGAATCCGTGCATACTGTGCAACACGCACGCAAAATTCATCGCGCTCAGGGAGGAGGCAGATAAGGCCGGCGCACAGTTTATCGCCACGGGACATTATGCGCGCACTCTGTTTGACGGAAACGGCAGCGTGGGACTGTTTCGAGCGCCGACAAAAAAAGACCAGTCCTACTTTTTATACCGTGTTCCGCGTGATATTCTCGCGCGCACCGTCTTTCCTCTCGGCGATTTCACGTCAAAGGATGAGATACGCGCGACAGGCGCATCCCTCGGCCTTGAAGCGGCGTCGGCACCCGACAGTCAGGACATCTGTTTCATTCCCGACGGCAACTGCGGCGCGTTTTTGCAGGCGCATTTGCCGGAAATGCCGGTATCGGGCGACATTCTCGACCTTCGGGGACAAAAGGTCGGTACGCACACCGGCATTTTTAACTACACGGTCGGTCAGCGCAAGGGGTTGGGCGCTTTCGGCAAGCCGATGTATGTTGCCGGGATCAATGCCGCCGACAACACCGTGACGGTATGCAACTCGGAGGAACGGTTTACGCATAATATCCGTGCGGGCAGGCTTTGCTGCACGGCGGGTGAATTTCCCGACGGGGATTTTAACGCCGGTATCATGATAAGAAGCACCTCGGCGCCCGTTAACGCCCGGGTCGGAATAACGGACGGCATAATGACGGCGCACCTCGAAAATGCGGTGTTTTCGCCGTGCCCCGGGCAGTCGGCTGTACTCTATGACGGGGAAAAGGTTCTCGGCGGAGGTATCATTTTTTAACAAAACCAATCATCGGCTGCAAACAAACGGCATTTTATGAGACGCAAACCTTCTTTCGGTTTTTATTTTTCATAATATACAGTTAATGAAAGGCAAAAAAAATGTACGACATAATAAAAGTAAACGAAAAAACATATTATCTGGACAATCCGTCACGCATCGGCATTTACACGCCGAACGGCGAAAACGCATATGCGATAGACAGCGGCAACAGTGAAACCGCGGCGAAAAAGCTGCTGAAGGCGGTTGATTCGCTCGGTCTGACGCTGACGGCGATTTTTAATACGCACTCTCACGCCGACCACACGGGAGGCAATGCACTGTGCCAAAGCCGCACCGGCTGCAGGATATACGCTCCGGGCAGAGAGATGTATTTCACTAACACGCCGTCGCTGGAGGCTGTCTATCTTTTCGGCGGTTATGCCCCGAAAAAGCTGCTGCACACCTTTTTTACGGCTGCGCCGAGCGAAGCGGAGGAGTTGCGGGCGGACATTCTGCCGGACGGACTTGAAGTTATCCCGCTGCCGGGACACTCCTTTGACCATGTCGGCTACAGAACCCGCGAGGGTGTCGTTTTTCTCGGTGATGCGCTTGTGGGTGAACACACGATAGAAAAATACGGCATTACATTCAACTATGATATTGCCGCAGCAATCGATTCACTGAACAAGGTCAAAAAACTCGACGGAACGTTTTTCATCCCGTGTCATTCCGCCCCCACCGCGGACATCGCCCCGCTTGCCGACAAAAATATCGACACGATAAACAGCGTAATTGCGTTTATTCTCGACAACCTCAGAGAACCGAAAAGCTTTGATATGTTCATGCGTGACGCTTTTCGCCGCTTCAACATCGAGATGAACGACGCGCAGTTTGCACTGCTCGGCTTCACAATGCGCTCTTATCTCATCTTCTGCGAAAACTCCGGCATCGTGTCGCATTACTTTGCGGACGACCTCATGATGTGGAAGTCACTGTAACATGATTTCGGAGTTAAACACACAAAAAAAACCGTAAGGGCAAGGCTCTGCTTTTGCTCCTGCGGTTTTTTTACAGTTTTAAAAAGTACAGAACGTTTTTCACGCAATCGGCACAAAATCGCAAAATGCTTTTGTGAGTTTTATATCAACTGCGAAATTTTCGGATTCTGCAGCATAAGAACCGTATTTGACGGCGGAATTTATCCGAAACGGCTTTCGGCAAAGCCGCACGCGCGGCACAGTTCTTCCTCGGCATGACCTTCCGAAAATCCCTTTATTAGGCGCATCACACGGCCGGAGCAGAGAATATCGGTCAAATTATCGCTGAAAATATTGCCGAGTGCGATATCACCCTCCGCATCGAGACAACACGGGACTATCGTGCCGTCGCACAATACGCCTATCTGGTCGCGAAGCCCCTTGCAAAAGCGTACTTTTTTCGCGTCTCCGTTCACATCGGGCCACACAAAACGGTCGCCGTATTCGAGAAAAACACCGTCGGTAAGAGTCACGCCGCGTCTGTTTTCTCTGTGCGGCGGAGGAAAAGCCTCCGACAGCAGCTCCGTTATCTCCCCGTTTCTCTCATTTTCGCCGCCCGTGTTCCACAATCGCATCGAAAAAAGAACCCCTTTTTCACGCGCCTCGGCAGCAGCCCCGCACACGGCGCCGATATAGTCGCGCAGCGAACCGCCGGGGTTGACCTCAAACGAGTGAAGCGACACGGATATTCTGTACATTGCCGGGCTGTTCACAAGAATTTCCGCCTTTTCGCGCAGCAGAGTGCCGTTTGTGGTGAGCGACACACGAAAGCCGAGCGACGCGCATATTCCGAGTATTTTTTCGAGCGACGGGTGAAGGAGCGGTTCACCCATAATATGCAGATAAATATATTCGGTAAACGGGCGCAGCCGCCCGGCTGCCGTTTCAAATTCGGGCACGGTCATAAATCGCTTTTCGCGCCTTGTGCCGTGGCAAAACGGACAGCCGAGGTTGCACACGTTTGTTATTTCGACATACGCTTTGTTAAAACGCATTTTTATCAGACGGATGACATGAGATCGCCGATATGCTTAACGGCTTCGCCTATTCCGCCGACAATTTTCGCCAGTCCCTTAAGCGTGCCCCTGCCGTTTAGGATAAGACAGAGTCCGTCTGCCATTTCGGGAGTAAAAACACCCATGCTCATTGAAATGAAGCAGCGTATCGGAATTTGGAGCGCCATGCTCATCATCATGCGCTCCTGCGCGGGGTTGCCGCCGGAAATTGCTTTGAACAGCTTTTTAAGCAAATTGTTCACAACATGTCCGGCTGCGGTGCCGTCGGCATCTTCAAGGGCGCTGTTTATTGTTATTTCGGAGCTTGCCCGCTCGTTGAGATACGGAATATCCTTTCCGAGAAGCGCCGCAAAATCGCCGTCGGGCACATTCGCGGGATCGCCCGTATAGTAGACCGGCGCTGTCTCCCTGTAATCGGGAGCCGTGATGTTTTCATCGGTCGAAGCGACATTAACGGAGGACGAAAGTCTTATATCGCGTGACGAAGCACCGACCTTGACCGTAAACTCACCGCTCTCAACGTGCCATGCTTCCGCCTCGGTGTTGAAATAAGCAAACGCACGCCTGTCGAGCGACACTGTAACGGTTTTTTCTTCACCCGGCTCAAGAAATACCTTCTTGAAGCCTTTAAGCTCTTTTTCGGGACGGAAAACCGTGCTTTCGACATCGGAAACATATACCTGTGCAATCTCCGCACCCGCAACACCGCCGACGTTTTTGACCTTAAACGTCACTTTAAGAGTGTCCGTGTCCTTAATGCTCTTTCTCGAAAGACGAAGTCCGGAATACTCGAACTTTGTATATGAAAGACCGAAGCCGAACGGGAAAAGAACGTCCTTGCCAAACGTGTCGTAGTAGCGGTAGCCTACATAAACGCTCTCACGGTATTCCACGCTGCGTGTCGAACCGGGAAAACGGCGGAAGCAGGGCGTGTCGGAGAGTGCAAGCGGATAGGTTTCGGCAAGCTTGCCCGACGGATTCGCCTTGCCCGTGAGAAGATTCACCGCCGCGCTGCCCGATGCCTGACCGCCGAGATAGGCATTAAGCACCGCTTTAACATTGCCGAGCCACGGCATAACAATGGGAGCGCCTCCCGAAAGCACAACAACCGTGTTGGGATTCGCGCGTGAAACGGCATTGACGAGATCGACGTGATTCTGCGGAATTTCAAGCGTGTCGCGGTCGAAGCCCTCCGACTCGAATTCATCGGTAAGACCGATGAAAACAACCGCAACATCAGTGTTTTTTGCACATTCGACGGCGTCTGCAAGCAGCCTTACGTCCGTAACGCTTTTGCCCGAATCGTAGCCCTGCGAATATACAATGCCGACGCCCTCCTTGAGGAACGCGTCAAAAGCGCAGTCAAGCTCCGTTGTGACTATCTGTGACGAGCCTGCGCCCTGATAACGCGGACGCTTTGCCATTTCGCCGATAACCGCCACGGTTTGCCCCTTTTTGAGCGGGAGCACGCCGTCTTCGTTTTTGAGCAGCACCATCGAATTTTCCGCGACCTTGCGGGCAAAGGCATGGTGCTCCTCCTTTGAGTATTCATACTCACCCAAAGTCTCCTGCGACTTCATGATGAGATCCACTGTTTCGTCGACGCGTTCGTCAAGCGCCGCCTCGTCGAGTGTGCCGTTTTTGACGGCTTCGACAAGCTTTGACGCTCCAAGCCCCGCAGATCCGGGCATTTCGAGGTTCTGACCTGCGGCAATGCCCTTGTCAATTTCGTTTTCCGCACCCCAGTCAGTTACAACCATGCCGTCAAAGCCCCACTGTTCGCGCAGCACATGGTTGAGAAGCCACTCGTTTTCGGCGCAATAGGTTCCGTTGAGCTTGTTGTAAGCATTCATAACCGTCCACGGCTTACCCTCTTTAACGGCAGTCTCAAAGCCTGCGAGATAAATTTCACGCAGAGTACGCTCGTCGGCAACGGTGTCTATCGTCATGCGGCGGGTTTCCTGATTGTTTGCGGCAAAATGCTTCAGCGAAGTGCCGATGCCCTTCGACTGCACACCCTTTATAAAAGCCGCAGCCATCTTGCCCGCGAGGAACGGATCTTCGGAGAAATACTCAAAATTTCTGCCGCAGAGAGGCGAGCGCTTTATGTTCATACCGGGTCCGAGAAGAACGGATATCCGCTCGGCTCTGCACTCGTCGCCGAGATGCTCTCCCATTTCGGTGAGAAGCTCCTCATCCCATGAGCATGCCGTGCATGATGCCGTGGGGAAACAGATTGCGGGCACGCTGCCGAGCAGATCGCCGGCTTTTTTATCCTTGTTCTGTTTTCTCAATCCGTGAGGACCGTCGGACACCATAATGCTCGTAAGACCGAGCCGCTCGACCGCATTAAGATGCCAGAAGTCCTTACCGGAGCAAAGCGACGCTTTTTCTTCAAGCGTCAGCTTTCCGACAAGTTCCGAATGCTTCATTTATATTCATCCTTTCATCCGACGGCATACGCTGCCGCCATAGTTTTTGTGAGCATTACCGCGTCGTCAACGCCGTATTCCGATTTTTCGCCGCCGAGTACATCGTCAACAAACATCTCGACGGGTGACGGCGCATTCTTCGGGATATTGGGATAAACCCAGCCGTCGCCGAGGTTATAACACATTCTGCCGTCGTCCCATCCGCAGAGCACGCTGCCCTTTGTGCCCGATATTTCAAGCTTAAACGGATCGCGGTGCGCGACAAACGATGTCTCGCTCACGCCTATCGCGCCGTTTTTATAAGTGAGTACGCTTACGCAGTTGTCCTCTACCGTTTTGCACATAAAATTTGTAAAGCTGCTGTTTACGCCTGCAGGCTCACCCATTATCCAATTCAGCATATACATGCCGTGTGCGCCCAAGTCCATCATTGCGCCGCCGCAGGTGGGAACGGGATCGAGAAATCCCGCGGGGAGCCATCCCGACGATACTCCGTCATGAGAATTGTGCATGCGCATATAGCTTATATCACCGAAAAGTCCCTCGTCGACCTTTTCTTTTATCCATCTGAAATCGCCGCGCGAACGCCACGGGAACGAGATACAGAACTTAACGCCGCTCTTTTTTATTTCGTCGGCAACCCTTTCGGCGTCCCCGACCGTTGCGGCAAGCACCTTTTCGGTAAAAATATTCACACCTGCGCGTGCGGCTTTTGTAAGCACTTCGGGATGCAGATTCGTCTCCGTGCAGCAGCAAACGCCGTCAAGTCCCGATGCAAGGAACGCGTCGAGGTCGTCATAAAATGCACATCCGAGCTTGTCGGCTTTCTCCTTGCCGCGAACGGCATCGTGATCCCACACGGCTGAAATCTCACATTTGCCCGTGTTCTTAAATTCTCTTGCATAGCCCTCGGTGTGGACGTGCCACGTGCCGAGCATACCTATTTTTAACATATTTTCTCCTCCGTTTTTATTATTGCAAGTTTACTCATTGTGTCATTTTTTTGCACTTTTACGGTAATGCGAAGAAACATCAGTTCAACGGCAAAGCCGTTCGGAAAACGCAGCGTAAAGACTTCATCGGAAAGCGGTTTCTTTCCTTTTAACAAATCTCATCCGTGCATCGCCCGCATCCGCGCATCGCCCGGACTTCACCGTCAATGCTTCGCACGGAGTGCGTCTTTTGCTATTCCAAAGCCAAAATCCCGTCGGCTTCAGTCTCGTCGATAGTCTCAACTTTTCTTAAGTTTTTGGTTATAAGCTCGTTGCGTTTCTTTGCGTCGGTCAGCGCGCTGCCCGCTTCGTTTATCTTCTTCTCAACCTTATCGAGCGACACTGCGAACTTGTCATACTGCGTTTTTGCCGCCGCAAGGATATCCATGACCTCAGCCGCTTTTCTGTTCAGTGCAACTGTCTTGAATCCCATGGCAAGGGACGACAGCAGCGCCGTTATCGTGGACGGTCCCGCGATCATTACCGAAAACCCGTCATGCACCCTGTCGGTGACATTATCGGGCAAAGACACAACCTCCGCATAGAGCGCGTCGGTTGCGAGATACATAACGGCAAACGGCGTCGTTTCGGGCGGCGCAATATACTTTCTGACGGCTTTTGCCTCGCTTATCACTCTTTTTGCAAGCGCCGCGCGTGCCTCTTTTACACCGTCCGCATTACCCTTTTCGGCTTCCTCGGTAAGTCTGATATAGTCCTCCGCGGGGAATTTTGAGTCAAGCGGAAGATATGTTATGCCGCCGTCGGCGTCGGGCACCTTGACGGCGAACTCAACTATTCCTTCGCCGCCTGAGGGCGCGTAGTTTTTAACAAACATGCCCGGAATTATTTTTTCGAGAATGGCTTCAAGCTGCGCCTCCGCCCATGTTCCGCGGAGCTTCACTCCCGTGAACATGCGGTTAAGGCTGCCGATTCCGTCAGAAAGCTTCTGCATCTCGCCGAGCGATTTATAAACGTTTGAAAGCTGCTCCGATACGGTCTTAAACGAGCCGTCAAGCCGCTCCGAAAGAGTGGCGGTCAGCTTTTCATCGACGGTTGCACGCATCTCATCGAGCTTTTTTTCGTTCGATTTCTGCATTTCGGACACGGAATTGCGGATGTCCTCCGTCTGACGGCGCGCAGCGTTTGACAGATCCTCGCGAATGTCGGCAATCGTTTTCACAAGCTCGCGCTGCTGATCCGAATTTGCCTTTGTAAGCTCGCCTATCCGCTGGTTTATCGCGTCGGACTGCGCCTTTGACGCTGCGCCGATCGCGGCAAAGCCCGTGTCGGTCTTGTTCTTCAGTTCGGCTACGGCGGACATCGCATCGACGCCGTTTTGAGAATCCCTTGCATTTTTAAGCTTTGAGAGCACGGCAAAAAGCAGCGCCACCGCCGCAAGGCTGAGAACGGCAATTATTATGAGTAAAATATTTTCCATATTTCGCGCTTATTTGAGCAGTTCGGGACAGTTTTCTTCAACTGCCGCAACGATTTTTTCGGCTATCACACAGTGTCCTGCGGGGGCAGGGTGAACCCCGTCCTCAAGCCAATGAGACGCGGGCGCGGTTTCGGACAGCTTGTCAAACGTCTCCTGAAGCGGGATAAACGTCAATGAATGCTTTTCGGCAATCATTTTTGCCTTTTCGGCGCGCATGGCGACTTCACGGCTGAACACATCCCAATGCGCCTGCGTCGCTCTTGCTTTAAGAACAAACGGTTCCAGAATAAATATTTTTGTATTCGGAGACATTTTGCGAACATAACTTATAAACATGTCATAGTATGTAAAATACATCTCGGCATCAATGCCGTTCCTGTTCATCGCGTCGTCCTGAAGCTCGTGCCAGACATCGTTCACTCCGATGAGCACCGTCAAAATGTCGGGTTTAAAATTCACGGTGTCGCGCTTAATGCGTGCAAGCATGTCCACCGAGCGGTCACCGCTGACGCCCTTGTTCACAAATTTAAATGCGTTGGGATATTTTGTGCCGAGCATACCGGCAACAAAGGTGGGATACCCGTATGAGCCGCCGCCGAGATTGTCACGGCGTCTGCCTGCATCGGTTATGGAATCGCCTTGAAAAAGAAAAGTTTTCATTGAGTTTATTCCTCCGTAATATTTTTATAATGAGAGAGTAGTATCCGCGGCTGTGTAAACCGCTGTTTTCGCTTTAAACATCATCTCACGATTTTTTCGCCGTCAAACAGGAAAAGACCGTAACCGTCGCCGGTTTTGTTGCCGGCGGCAAGCCAATCCGCATATGCGCGGCGAAGCGAGGTGTCGCGCGGAAGCTGTTCAACAGGCAGCTCGGAATAACGCCCGAACACACGCCATGCATCACCGAAATTTTCCTTTTCCGCCCATGAAACTATTTCAAAGTCATCGAGAAATCGGAGAATGTTTGATTTTTCGGGTAAAAATTCCCTGTGCCGCGGATAGAGCAGCCACGATCCGCAGCAAAACAACACATTGCCGTCAGAAAATCCGCCCTTAAAAAAATCGTAGGCTTTTTTATACGACGCAAAACGAACGCCGTCGGTAAGAGGGATTCCCGATGACGGAATATGAAAGTTTATCACCTTATCGCCCTTTTTCACGACTTTGCCGCAGGACATCACGAAATCGAAATCGGAACCGTATTCACGCTCCTCAAACTGAAATCGCCCGAACGCAAAACGGTCAAGCTTCAAAAAGCCTCTGTTCCAACCGGCTACAAAAGTACCGGGCACGCCTTTGCATTCAATACATTCGAGCAGCTTGCAGCGGAGATCGTCGGCGCCGTCACGGAAAAGCTGCTCCGAATAGCCGTTTTTCAAATATTGCTCCTTCAGAATCGGCATGCAGTTAAGCAGAAACATAAAATGCGCGGTATATTCGTTTTCGCCGTATTTTTCAGCGAGTGCAGTGATTTTATCAAGCGACGCGCCGAGGTCGTCATCCTCCGCCGACATATATCCGTTCACGACGGCGTCAAACGCGTCCCCGAACTCCTTTTCGCGGTCAAGACGCTCCGACACCCGTAAAAACGTGTTTTTCGCCTCATCGGGATATTTGTATCCGTTCATAAAATCAACAAGAAAACCGTTAACGTGCATTGCTTACTTCTCCTCGAAAAAGTTTTTTATATCTTCATAGTATTCCTCAACCGTAGGGTCGACAGACATATATATTTCATGACGGCAGTTTGTGTACTTTTTTAACCGTCCGTTTTTGATCATTGCAATAAACTCGTTCTCTTTTTCACTCACGACCGACGAATCCTCCTCCGGCTGACAGAGAAAAACGGGGATTTTGATACGGGCGTTCCGTTCGGGATCAAGGTTGCGCCGCGAAACCGCGACAGCCTCCTTCACCCAGTTAAACGACGGGTCGGCAGTCTGAAAGTGAAAATCCTCACAGCGCTTTTTCTGCCAGTAATCAAAACGTGCCTTCGACGTGTCGTGGCTTTCCTCATAGGTGCGGTGCGGGTTAAAGCCTTTTGCTCCGGGAATTCTCCTGTTTCCCTGTCCGAAAAGAACTCCGAGCCTTGCCGCGGCGTTTGCAAGCCATTCGGGAAGTCCCATCGTCTGCGCCTGAATCATCGGCGCGGACAGCACAGCCTTTTTAAACATGCCGGGATAAGTCTGTAAATGCTGAACGGTTATCGCGCCGCCCATCGAATGGCAATAGACATAGAGCGGCAGTTCACCGGAGGCGGGACGGACGATTTTTTCAACAAAGCACTGCAGATCCTCGACATAATCGGTAAATTTACCGACACAGACAGTTTCGCGGTCGTCTGTCAGGCGCGCGGAATAGCCGTGCCCTCTGTTATCAACAGCAAAGACATTGTAACCCCATAACAAAAAATTAAAGCTGACCTCGCGAAATTTCTCCGCACATTCGGTGAAGCCGTGGACGATTACAATACTTGCTTTTGCGTTGTCACACATATATTTTTCGTAATGAATGCTTTTGCCGTCAAAGCTTATGAAACAGCCGTCGGTTCCGCGCTCCGAAAGATATTTTTCGGCTTTTTCCATTCCCTCGGTATAGTTTTTTTCACTGACGGGAAGCACATATCCCGTTTGAGTCATTGTCACCCTCTCCTTTCGCGCCGCATAAAGCATGCAAATGCATCGGTTGAGTGCAAAACACACTCCCCCTGTGACGATGCTATTATCATAACACGCAAATGTGACTATTTCAAGAACGGAAAAGAAAAAAAGGAAATAGGGAATCGGATATAAAAAGCGTTTTTTTCTCCCAAAGCCGTATACAGGCTCTGCACGGAAAAACACAAGAAACCGATTTAAAAACAAAGACCGTACTTCACAAGGCATTTGGTTTTCATGCCGCTTGCGAAGTAAGGTCTTATGCGTTTTTATTTTGATTTTTGATCTGCGCCGAAAACGACAAGTCCTGACAGGTTTTTCAAGCTTTAATCTTTAAGACCGGTCTTTTAAGATTAGCTTTGAAAATTAGTACTTGAAGTTGGAATAAATGCAGAAGTTGTCAAGATGTCCGCTCTTGTTGTCAAGAGGAGCGAACAGAACCTTTGCGTGACCGATCTTGATATCAACACTGCCGAGGTGCTTCATAGAAACGAACTTTCCGTCGGGAGTAAGCTCCGCTTCGATTTTATAACCCTTGTAGATAACGTGAATGTTGTCGTATTCTTTGACAACGCTGATGCCCTTAAGCTCTTTGTCGATATCTTCCCAGTAAAGGATAGAATTTGTAACCTTGCCGAGGAAGTTGCCCGACTTCTTGGGTGTGTCCTCGTCAACCATGATGATGGTAATTTTGTAGTTGCCGTTGGACTGAACCGTGCAGGTTGCGGACTTAACCTTTGACAAATCGGTAAGTGTGCATGCCGGGAAACGGTCTTTGGCTTCCTTCGAGCCCTTTGCGGAAACCTGATCCTTGGCGTCAGCTTCCTTGGTCATGTAGTTGCCGGCAAGCTTTGTGATTGCATTATCAACCGTGGACGATCCGGTAAGATTGAGGTTGGAAAGAGTCTGCCACTCTTTTTTGGTGTAGCCTGCTTCGCCGTTCTGAGCAATCTTGTTGGCTGCCGTTTTATAGAAATTGAAAATGTTCTCTTTGCCCGTGGGAGCGGCATTGCCTGCGGGAGCCTTTGTTTCTGCCGCGGGAGCCTTTGTTTCTGCCGCGGGAGCCTGTGTTGCGGGTGTGTCGTTTGACGGAGCCTGTGTTGCGGGCGTGTCGTTTGACGGAGCCTGCGTTGCGGGCGTGTCGTTTGACGGAGCCTGCGTTTCTTCGCCTGCGGGAGCCTGCGTTGCGTCGCCTGCGGGAGCTTCCGTTGCGTCATTGTTTCCTGCCGAACTGCCGCCTGTGAGCGCGCCGATGTTAATATCGTTGCCGTCCTTGTCGACAAAACGGACAAGAACCTCCTGTTTGCAGGAGCAGAACGCAAATACCATCGTCGCAACAATTACGAGCGAGACAATTCTCAAGATGTTTTTCTTCATTAGGTGTGAACCCCTTTCAGAATATTCGGATTAACCGTAGTAATGGTGCTGCATAAAAAGTGAGCTATGCAATACAAGAATAATTTACAACATCACGAGAAGAATGTCAAGTAAATTCAGTGAAATTGTTGCAGGGAATTGCTCAACAATTTAATTTAAAGCGTCGGATTAGGTAATGTTGCACAAAAACACAATTCGATTTTTGTCGCATTGTTCAACCGAACAGTTAAAGCCGCTGCGGTTTCGACTGCAGCCTCTCACGCCTTATCACATTAAAACACAAAATTCGAATACTTTGTCGTGCTCGAAAGAGTGATGTCAAGATCGGTCTTTATTGTTACGCCCTTTTTGATTGACGCGTTTTTCATAACAAGAACACCGTTGACAAGCGTTTCATACGCCGTGACCCTGCCGTTCGCGTCGACGGTAAGCTTTGCGTACGAATTTGTCAGTTTGACGCTTATATCGTCGCGTGTGACGGTGGCACCGACTTTCGGGGCATACACCTTTTCAACATCGTCGACCGTCATGTAGTCCATGCAGCGCGAAAACTGCCCGGATGAGGACGGGTTTGTTTCATCCTTAAGATTTACGGTAACGACATATCCGGAGCCGCTCTTTTGAGCGCTGATGTTTTTGATGTCGTTCATTGTAAGCGCGGAAGCATAACTCTTGCCCGACGGCGAAAGAACGCTGTCTGACGACTGACCCTTTTTAACCTCGGTGATATCCTCGGTTTCGGACAGGAGCGCGCCCTTTACGAAGCCTACAAGCGTGTTCGCAAGCGAATTGGAGAGCTGAAGGTCTTTAATCGTGGTGAGCTTTGACTTCTTAAAGCCTGCCTTCTGCGTTTTAACGGTGTTTACCGTGTCGTTAAAATATGTAAGCAGCGCCTGTCCCGAAAGGGTGTCGGGAGTTTGCGCGGCGGCGGGAGAAGCCGGCGCGGCGGTCGGTGTTTCGGGCGACGCGGGCGCGGCGGGAGAAGCCGGCGCGGCTGTGGGCGTTTCGGGCGCGGCGGTAACACCCGAAGATTCCGTCTGCGCGGGAGCATCGGGAGCCGTAGGCAAAGCGCCGTTTTCCGTCTGTTCGGGAACGGCGGTGCCGTCGTCGGGGGTCTGTTCATAATTGAGAATTTCGTCCATATTGTCTGCGTTTCCGGTGTTTGACGGAAACTCGACCGATATTGTAAAGCAGCCTCCGAGGGACGCAGCCATTGCGGCGCAAAGCACCGCCGCCGCGGCGCATTTTATTTGTTTTTTCATTTTTCTTACTCCGAATTGTTATTATTGATAAAAAGCGGACAAACCGATTGCAATCTGTCGGCTTTTATCATAATTTACACCACGCACGCGTTTTTGTCAATAAACATGATACCTAAATTCAAGATATCCGTCATTTTTTATTGCAGTGTTGTAAAATCTACAAATAATTATTATTTGGCAATTATTTCTTTCAAGCGTTTTGTTCTTCGGGTATTTTATTTCAATTTTCCCGATTATTACCGTCTTTGTTTTATTGACTGCCGCAAATATAGAATGTATAATATATGTGCAAATAAAAATGGGAGGTGGTCGTAATGAAAAAAGCCGCTGCCGCAGCAACGGCTCTCCTGTTTATACTCATTCTGCCTTTTTCGGCTCACGCATCCCGTCACGCCCCGTCGGGCACACTGACCGACCGCGCCGAATCGGCGGAGGATTACGTCTTTGTGTTTGATATCTCTGCCGACTCCTACATTCTCGAAAACGAACGAACGAGAACCGCGGCGCTTGAAAAGCTTCGCGCGGAGGGAAAAACGGATAAAGACATCCCGTCCGCTCTGCTGAATCCCGTCGAGATAACCGTAAAAGCCGAAACGGAATTCGGATTAACGGGACTTGCGAAAAGCGTTCCGGTAACCTCCGAAAAAACAGACGTGTCGCTCACCGAAGATATAATGCCGTCGCTTGTCGGTGAAAACGCCGTGATTGACTCGAGACTTCTTGACGGCTTTTATTTCACGCTGTCACTTTGCTACACCGTTTTTGACGGTGAAACACGCAGGGAGCTTTCGGGCGAAAGCTTCGGTGAGAGCGAAAAAACGGAGAGCTTTTATGCGCCGCAGCTTTGGTATATAGGCTATGTCCTGCCGAACGGCGCAGTCAATTCCGAAAAGAACGTCTCCTTCGGTTTTTCTCCGCTTAAAAATGACGTGCTGCTTTACGCGCCTTCACGCCCCGGCTTCACGTTCACGGGGTGGACGGCAGAAAACGGCGAATATGCCGGCACCGTGCCGGCGGGCACAAAAAGCACCGTGCTGAAATCAAACTGGGATGACAGAAGCTTTGCGATAAAATATGTGCTCACCACTGCCGACGGCTATAATTTCAAAAACGTCGACAACAGCGCAAATCCGACTTCTTATGCGCCTGCCGTCGGGGCAAAGCTCGTCTCTCCGCCCGTGCCGAAGGGCTGGCGATTCATGGGCTGGACGGATGAAAACGGTACCGTCGTAACGGAGATACCGAAAGGTACACTGGGTGACATAGTTCTCCGAGCCTCATGGCTGACGGAGGACGCATACATTGACAGGCTGATTTCCGATGCGCACTGGTGCGATGTGGATTCCGACGGTGAGGTCACGGTTAAGGACGCGCGAGCGGTTCTGCGTGCTGCCGTCGAAATCGAAGAACTGCCCGCCGGCACGCTTTCGAGGGTCGACTTTGCGGGACAGGGCAGAGCGGACGTGACACAGGCGCGTTTTATCCTGCGCATAGCCGTGGGGCTTGACACGGTTCGCGGCGTTCTTGAATACTACGAATACGAATTTAATTAAAGGGCGTTGATATTATAATGAAAAAATTATCGGCGGTCGTTCTGGCTGCACTTATCGTCTTGTCATGCACAGCGTCGGCTTTTGCCGCCGTAACGGGGGAAAGATATATCGTTGACGCCGATTTCGCGCGCGTTTTCGACAAACCGTCCTCCGACGCGGGCTTTCTGTTTGAGGTGCCGGGCAACACCTATGTCCGCGTTATAAAAGAGGAAAACGGCTTTTTGCTCGCGGATGTTCCGTCGCAGGGGACGGGATGGATCTTCGCCGCCGATCTCGCACGTGCCGAAGCGGATTCGGATACCGATATTGCGGACATTTATATAGCGTCTTATCCCGACAAAACAGAATACGTCGACACGGAAGAAAGCTTCGATCCTACGGGACTTACGGTCAGGGCGCGTCTCACAAACGGCGGTGAACGCACTGTTACGGGTTACAGCATTTTCACCGAGAGCTTTAACTCGGTCGGGACGAAAAAAGTGACCGTTCTGTACCGACCGGAGAATTATGCGAAGTATTTTACCGCGTCTTTTACAGTCAAAACCGTGAGGATTCCGGTTGTCTCACTTAATGCGGACATATCGAATATGAAGACCGCATACATTGAAAACACGCCGCTTGACCTTGCGGGAATAAAGCTGAAAGCGACTTATTCCGACGGCAGAGCGGACGCGTATTTTACCGCTACCGATATTATCAACAACAAAAGCTTCACCGTTACCGTCGACAACGGAAAAACCGACGCGGCAAAGCTGACGGTCGGAACTCACACCGTCACGGTGACATACAGATATTCCGACATTTATTATTCTTTTGACATAAGTGTGCGCAAAAAGGAGCTTGTTTCACTGATAATAGCCACCGAGCCGAACAGTCTTACCGTATATTCGCTCGATAAGATTCCGTCGCTCGAAGGACTGACACTTGTTGCGGGATACGACAACGGAGAAACACAGACTCTGACGGCGGCGGACTGTGCCGTAAGCTGTGAGCTGCCGCTGCACTACGGTTCGGGGAATATTGTCACGGTCAGCTACGGCAAGCTGGCACGGACTCTCGATTTTACGGCGCGTCCGCTTGAAGAAAAGCGCTTAAAACTGACACTTCCGCAGGTGTTGACATTCATTCTCGGAGAGGAGATAGATTTAAGCGGACTTAAGGTCGAGATAGAATATACCGACGGCTCCGTCAAGGAGGTCACCGACTACAAAATAAGCGAAATCGAACCGCTTAACACCGGGAAAAAAGGACAGGACGTCGTTGTGACAAGCGGCATGTTTTCCGAGATATTCACAATTTATATCATGCCCGAATATCAGCGCGGCGACATCGACGGCGACGGCGAGGTAACGGTAAAGGACGCGCGCTATGCGCTTCGTCAAGCCGTGGGACTTATCGAGCTTGCGGTCAATTCAAAGCCGTATACCGCAGCCGATGCGGACAGGGACGGCAATGTTTCCGTGCGGGACGCGCGTCTCATTCTGCGCGGTGCCGTGGGACTTGAAAAGCTTCCTCTTGCGCTCGGTGAGCACGGTTAAAGGGTGATCTTACCGATAACGGTTTTTTCAAATATCAACAAAACATTACAATTACAAACGGAAAAGGAGAAATAAAAAATGAACAGCAAAAACAACATTCCCGAAGAAGAACAGGTTGAAGTAATCGCACTCACGGACGAGGACGGTAACGTTGAAAACTTTGAGGTTCTCGACGAGATTTCTTACGAAGGCTCCGACTATGCGGTGCTTTATCCAGTTTCTGAGGACGAGGACGACGAGGGCGACGGCTACGCCGTGATTCTTGAAGTGATCGAGGATCTCGATTCGGACGAGGACACCTACGCCGGCATTGAGGATCAGGCGCTTGTCGACAAAATCTACGGGATTTTCATGGAGCGAAATAAGGATATGTTTAACTTTTCCGACTGAGCATATACCGCAGAAGGGGATGTAAAAAAAGCGATGACCGTATAAAACAGTAAAGATCAACGCTTTTG
>OLHA01000235.1_pt1 | contig 32670 bp, 56 predicted proteins | sample 1605961 | NCBI WGS metagenome assembly OLHA01 (sample SAMN03283288) | human gut metagenome | biome: human-associated habitat; material: feces | host: Homo sapiens | place: Peru | collected 2012
AGTGATACAATGTAATAGCTAATATCGAAAGACCGCAGTGAACCCATTAATGGCTTGCGGTCTTTTTTTGTTGCGTTAATTAAATTGGTTGTGCTATAATAAACACAAGCCAGAAATAAAGTATGTGTGGCGGAATAGGTAGACGCTAAAAGGTAATATTAGATGGTGTGCCAACTTTGGTTTAAATGTCTATGCAGCAGAGTATAGGGAAATCATCATGTCAGGTGCAAATCCTGACCACATGCATAGTAAGCCGCTATAAACGTACTCATAGTACTACAAGATATTCATTTAATAAAATGTTTCAACTTGCAGGAACAGAACTAGCTAGGCGTTATAAGCTTACGAAAGACCACGGTAACTCGTGGCTTTTTTTATAGAAACGGAGAAATTATGGTACAATATGCAGCGGTTGAAAACCATCTTGGCGAAAATTATGTAGCAGAAGTGAATGACGATAAAGATATTGAATTGATTGAAGAAGTTTGTGAGATTTGTTTCGACTCTGATTTGGTATTTGGTGTGTTCGATACGGAAGAAGAAGCTGAAAAGCATTTGAAGCAGGCAAGATAATTTTATATGAATATATTTTTAACTCCGGCATAGTTGCCGGTTTTTTTATGCAATAAAACGTTTGTAGTTGTAAGTTTATGCACTTAAATGTATAATATACACAGTAGCAAACGCTACGTAATTAAAATTTTGACTACGTGGGGTCATTAGGTGGGCATAAGCGTGCTGAAAGCCGTGCGAACGGAGGTTATCATGTCAGAAGTAATCGAACAAACGACACCAGAAGCGGAAGCAGATGACGCTGTGGAAACTTTGCAACTTACTCCACAGGAGTTGCAAGCTAAGTTGGACGCAGAAGCAGACAAGCGTGTTGAAAAGGTTCTATCAAAGAAGCAAGCCGAGTGGGAAAAGCAATTGCAAGAGCGTTTGGCAGAAGCTGAAAATAAGGGCGCCGAATACGCCAAGATGACGGCTGCTGAAAAGGCAGAAGCTGATTTGCAACAACGCTTAGATGCGCTTGAACAACGAGAACAAGCAATCAAGCAACGAGAGCTATCCGCCAGTGTTGCAAGTGACTTGGCTGAACAAGGTTTGCCGGTAGAATTGGCTGATAACCTAACGGCGATTGGAGACCCTGCCGCAATCAAGGAATGGGTTTCTACTATTAAGGACACTATCTCTACGGCAGTAAACGAGCAAGTAAAGGAACGTTTGAATACAGGAAAGCCAACATTGACGGCTACTAACTTGAACGCAAGCGATGATCCTTTCGCTGCCATTGCTGCTAAGTACAAGTAAAGGATATTTAAAAAATGGCTACACAACTATTTTCTGACCGATTTGTAGGCTTGTTGCCTAACGTGTTCCGCGCACAAGCAGCGTTTGCCGGCGTGTTCGGAGACTTGCAAGCGGTTGACGGAGTTTCTGATTCTGACACTGCTATGCGTGTTAAGACAAACGACTTGCCAACGGTTGTTGGTACGTATTCAACTGACGCTAACGTTGCATTTGGTACTGGAACGGCTAACTCATCACGTTTCGGACAAATGAAGGAAGTTATCTACAAGGACGTGGCTGTTCCTTACGCTGCTCCTTGGGCTATCCACGAAGGTTTGGATCGCTTCACGGTTAATGCCGACTTGCAAGCTGCTGTCGCTGACCGTTTGGATAAGGCAGCACAAGCAGAAGTACGTGCATTGAACGCACAACTGGGTGCTTACCTGGTATCTAAGGCTGCTGCTGACTTTGGTTCAGTTGATGACGTTGTTGCTTTGTTTGACAAGGCTGACGAGCAAATGACTGAATTGGAAGTCAACGTTCCAGTATCAGCTTACGTTTCACCAGAAGTTTACAACAAGATTATCGACAACACGTTGACGACTACTGGAAAGAAGTCATCTGTAAACATCGACACGAACGGCGTTGTTGAGTTCAAGGGATTCAAGGTATACAAGGTCGCTTCAAAGTACCTTGCTGGTGCTGGTAAGACGGTTAAGGCTGTCTTCGCACCTGATGGAGTTGGTCGTGCGTTCGCTGGTATCTCAACTTTACGTACTATCGAAGCTATCGACTTCGACGGTATCGAGTTGCAAGGTGCTGGTAAGACTGGGCAATACATCTCTGACGAAAACTTGAAGGCGGTATTTACTGCCGGTGCGAGTAGCAACTAACCCTGAACCACGTTTGCTAACGTCTTTCCGGGTAGATAATACAGATATTGCAGGAAACGTTGGCGGAAATGCAACAGTTAAGGCATCATACTTCACGCCTGCTGACGCAAACGACAAGTCATTGACTGCAACCGTTGATGACAACACGGTAGCGACTATTACGGACAACAAGGACAACACATACACGGTTAACTTCTTGAAGGCTGGTACGACAAAAATCCACTGGGTTGCAAATGACGGCGGTGGAGCTAAGGTAGATGCTAACGTAACAGTTACTGCAGCACAATAAATAACGGGGGTCTAACATGACAGCAGCGCAAGATTACTTAAAGCTAATCGACAGCGACACGACAATTGAAGACAAGTTGGACATCATCGAAAAGTTGACTAACCAACGCTTGGCGGTGTTGCTGGGCGTTGACGGTGTTGACAATATCCCTGATAAGTTTGCTTATATTACCAGCGCAGTTGTTGCTGCACGGTATGTACGAATTGGTAACGAAGGCGTTAATAGTTACTCACAAGACGGTTTGAGTTTGTCGTTCCCGGACGATGATTTTGGCGCTTACATGACCGAAATTAATGGGTTTAAGAATGGCGATGACTTTTACAAGCCACGTACTGGTCGGTTTACATTCGTTTAAGGGGGTTTCATATGCTACTTAATAAACGAATAAAGCTTATTACAGCACAAGGAGAAAACGAGCCACACGATCCACGAAAAGGATATGACACAACTGAAACTGAAACATTTAAAACAGTGAACGTTACTTCGTTATCGCTAGACAAGGCGCAACGTGATTATGGTGTACCAAACGCCACGATGAAGAATGTACGCACGCTAACGCCACTCGGAAAGTTTGACTTTATCGAGATTGATGGCGTTCGTTATGTTGAGTTTGCCCGTCAAGAGATTGGCAACATCAACTCACTTACAGTTAAGGAGCTGAACACATGACGTTAAAAGGTGCAGATAAATTCATTCAATCGGTAAATGCAAAAGGCGCAAATACACGGCAAGTCGCTGATATTGTACGTTCAAAGACGAGCGAAATTCAAAGTCAAGCGCAACGACTTGAACCGGTTAAAACTGGTAACTTGAAGCGCCAAACGACTATTACAGTATCTAATGGTTCTCACAAGATTGTTGGAACTGTCACGGCAAATGCAACTAATCGTGGGTTCAACTACGGTTATGCACAAGAACATGGTACGCGCTACATCACTGGTAAGCACTTCATGGAAACTGCTTACAACGCTAACAAGCAAGACTTCATCAATAAGATAAAGGGGGTCGTTAAGAAATGAACCCTGATTACGAATTGTACCTAACAGTTGCCGGCGCTCTGATTGACGCCGGTATTACCGTATGGGACGAAAGTCCGGACTTTACGGACACAAAGCTGACTGACAAGATGCCGTATGTAGTAATTACGGACACTTCAATGAACAACCCCACGCTTTCTAAACACGTTGCAATGTATCAAACTTCAATTACTGTCAACGTATTCTCTCAACAACACAATCGCCGCGGGTTGGAAGAATTGAAGGCCAAGATTTACGACATTTTGTTCAAGTTACAGCGTTCTGAACATTACCGTTTCATCATTGATCCAAACACAACGGTGAACACGACATCGCAAATGCGATACGATAATTTTATCGGTTGGTTTGGACAAATTGATGTTACTTACAAAACATTTGGAGGCTAGAAATGGCAGAATTACCAGCAACTGACTTCGGTGGAAAGGTTGTTATCGCAGCCCGACTATTGGACGATGCTTCAAAGTCCGCTGGACAAAAGTTTGCGTTTGAAACGACGCACGAATACCACAAGACGCGCGACAGCAACGACACTGCTACTAAGGACGGAGTTATCTATTCTTATGGTGATGTTGCAACTGAATTGACGGTAGAAATGATTTCATCAGACTTCGCTTTGAAGGACATGATGGAGTCCGCAATCGACAACAACTCAATTGTCGAGTTCTGGCGTATCTTTACTAACCGTAAGGGAAAGACGGACGGTTCATACGTTATGGAATACATGCGTGGTCGTATCAACGACTTTGACGAAAACGCTGACGCTGATGACTTCGTAACGTTGTCATTAGACGTCAATATTGACGGAAAGCCACAAAAGGGCGAAGGAACGTTCACGGTTACTGACGGTGGAAATGGTTACGCATTCCGCGACTTGTCAGTAGTAGCAGGACAATAATAAACAATAAGGAGCAAAAGTAATGCAACTAACTATTAATGATAAGGACTACACGTTCAAGTTCGGGCTTCGTTTCGTTCGAGAATTGGACAAGACAATCACGAAGGAAGAAAATGGCATTGAATTTGGCGTTGGAACATCTGTGAAGATGGCGCAACTGATGCTGGATCGAGACTTGACAGTTTTGTCTGACATTTTGTTAATCGCAAATCAAACAGAAACACCACGTGTTAAGGCTGTTGACTTGGATACTTTCATCGAAAAGCATGAAGACGTTGAAGGACTTTTGAATGAAGTTATTGCAGAGCTCGAGGCTTCTAATGCGACAGCGTCAAAAACAAAGCCCTTTCGAGAGATGAAGGACTAAAATTAAATAACCCTGATAGCGCAGCCACATACCGAAATTATATCGTGAATGGGCTGCGTTATTTTTGTAATGATATACGGGAAATCGAACGTATGACGCTTTATGAATATGATGTTCATATGGAAGCAGTTGAACTGAAAGAAATGGACAAGCGTATGTTTATCCACGAACAGGCGTGGGCAAACCAAGCGGTTAAGTCGACTACTGGCGGCAAGAACCCCAAGCCAGTATATAAAAACTTCAAAAAGTTCTTCGGTGATGCGTTCGATAAAACAACAAAGAAGATACAAAAACAGCACAACCCGGGTCTGTTTCCTGACGATATCTCTCACGCCAATGATTTGAAGAAAGAGTTTGGCGGGTCGTTGGGTATCTTGAATAAACTGAAAGGTGATTAAAACATGGCAGAAAGTTATACTGTCGAAGCGAAGTTGGTTGCTGACTTAGGTGGTTACACCAACAACATGTCAAATGCAGCTTCTCAAATGACTGGCTTGGAAAAAACTACCAGTAGCGTAACAAGTAAGATTAGTGACCATCTAAATTCATTGGGTAAAGGTATGGCTGTCGCTGGTGCTGCCATTACAGCAATAGGTGTTAAGTCGTTGAAGAGTTTTGGAGACTTCCAAGTGTCTCTTAACCAAGCTGCCGTTATTGCTGGTGGTACATCAAAAGACATTAAGAGTCTTGCTGACGTTGCCAACAAGATGGGTGCTGATTTGCCTTTGAGCGCAAAAGACGCTGCTGACGCCATGGTTGCTATGGCACGAGATGGAGCTTCAATCGGTACAATTAAGAAAGAATTTCCAGCGATTGCACAGGCTGCTACTGCTGCTGGATCAGATTTGCAAGCGACTGCAAGTCTTGTTCAACAGTCGATGAACTTATGGGGCAAGTCGCTCAAAAGCCCGCAACGAGCAGCTGCCATTTTGACGCAAACAGCTAACGTTTCTAACGCTTCTATCGAAGATATGCAACAGGTTTTGGCTGACGTTGGTGGAACTGCTACAACAGTTGGTTATTCAATGCAAGACGTTGCCACTGCTGTTGGTTTACTTACTAATCGCGGCATTCCAGCCGCACAAGCAGCCCAAAATTTGAACTTCGCTATTACACGAATGATTAAGCCTTCCAATATGGCACAAAGTGTTATGGATAAGCTTGGCTTATCTTACTATGATACTTCTGGAAATATGAAGTCATTGAGCCAAGTCGCGCAAGAATTGAACGGAAAGACAAAGGGACTTTCAAAGGAACAAAAGAACCTTTACTTGACGACTTTGTTTGGACAAGCCGGATTTAAGGTTATGAGCGGATTGATGGCTGCAACGGCCGATGAAACTGGAAGTACAACAACTAGTTGGAAGGGAATGAGCAAGGCTATCAAGGACGCTTCTAAGGACGGAGCTACTGCTACTGATTTCCTTCAAAACCAAGCAGCTGAAATGCAAAAGAACGTTGGATCTAAGTTGGAACAAGTTTCAGGAAATTGGGAAGCACTTTCTAACACAGCACAAGATAAGTCTTCTGGAGTAAGTATTGCATTCTTGGATATGACGAACGCTGCGTTGAACTGGGCAAACCAAAGCCACAGTCCATTTGCTCAAGTCATTCAAGACTTTATCGGACTAGCACCGGTTATCGGACCAGCAACTGCTGCTATTGGTGGTTTCTTGACGCAATCAGGAAAAATTGTTGGTGCAGTTAAAAGTCTTGGGGCTCTAATTGGTGTGTTTGGTTCCATTGGATCTTCGGCAATTGCTGTCGTTCCAAATCTAATGTCCCTTGCTAGCGGGTTCTCTACCGCAAAAGACAACGCCGTTATTAGTTCACTTGGTGTTAGCAAGTTCCAAGGCGCTGTTGGTAAGGTTGCGTCAGCGTTGCCAAGCATGAGTTCTATAATCGCGCTTGCATTGTCTCCTGCTACGCTAGGGCTTGGCGTTGCAGCTTTGGGATTCTGGGCGTTCCACGATAGCGCCACATTATCATTTTCTGACTTGGTAAGCAAACTTGCTAGTGGTGATATTAAGGGAGTTATGAATGGTATTAAGTCTACATTTGATAATATCGTAAAAGCGTTTCAATCTGTTGACTGGGCGTCTGTATTTGCTCCGTGGCAAACTGCGCTAAGTGGCATTGGCGATGCCATGGACGTATTTGCAACCAAGAGTGATACAGCATTTGGAAGTGGCACACAAGGCAAAATCCAGACTACCGCTGACAAAATCGAATTTTTAGCGACTGGTTTCACAGCCGCAGCTGGGGTTGTTGGATTTGCATTGGCTTCTGTTGGAGTTGTCGTTGGTGGTTTAGCTGCTATTTTCGAGGCTTTGGCACGTACAGTTTCTGCTGCTGCGTATGCGCTTAGTGGAGATTTAAGCAGCGCTGCTGATATTATGAGTACAAACACATCTGCAAAGTTTGCTGAAATGAGTTTCAACGTAGGACAATCTATGCTTGACATGACTTCTCAATCAGTCAGCCACATGAATGATCTTGCTAACGGTACCGCTGTGAGTTCTCAACAAGTTAAGGACTTACTTACTAACAACACAGCAGAAGGTTCAACGAATACAATTAACAACTTGAACACAGCAGCTGGCGGTGGACAAGCTGCATTAAGCAATTTGTCAACAAGTGCCGGAACAGCAGGAAGTCAAATAAATAGTAAACTTACCAGCGGAACTTCTGCCGCTGCTAACAACTCAAATTCAAACTTGAATGCAGCTGCAAACGGCGCTCAAAGTGCCATGTCTCGTGCTGCTTCTAGTGCTGGTGCTGGTGCAAATCAATTGGCTAATAACGTAACTAACGGAGCTAACCAAGCTAATAACGGAATGAATAGCGGAATGAGCGCTGCAGTTAATACAGCTGGTAGTAAGATGTCTAGTGCTGCCGATTACGCTGGTTCTCACAATAACGAATTCTATTCTGTTGGTTCAAGCGCTGGACAAAGCGTTCGTTCTGGTATTGGGACAGTTAATTTGGACGCTGCCGGTAGTGCTACGATGCATGGTTTCTTACGTGGTTTACAAAGCGCTTGGGGTGATGTTAAGAGTTTCGTTAGCGGAGTAGGTCCATGGATTAAGGCGCACAAAGGACCTATCACTTACGACCGTAAGTTGCTTATCCCAGCTGGCGGTGCAATCATGGGTGGACTTAATGACGGTCTTTCTAAGGGCTTTACAGGCGTTATGAGTAACGTTTCAAGCATGGCAGGTAACATTACAAATGCAGTAAGCGGAAGCGCTGATTACCGTATTAACGCAGTTTCAAGTGGTTTGAACATCGGAACAGATGGTACGTTGTCAGTAGATATGACGCGTCAACAACAACCAGCTACAATCAATTTGAGCATGGGTGGTAGCACGTACCGTGGATTTGTTGATGATATTTCAACTCAACAAGGGCAAACGGCTACACTTAACCGTGCAAGTATCGTATAATAATACACAGAGGACTAACAATATGAATATTTATGAATTTGGCGATTTGGAAAAGCGCAGTACAGCTACTCCATTGCCGTCAGAAGCAATCGTATTCAATGGCGTTAGTTTAGATGAGCAACTCCCTTATTACAGGACACTCAACGTTTCTGGACGCGAAAACTTTGAGCGTTCATTAAACACAGTTGAAACTTCCGGTGATGGGGAGTTTTTCTTATCATCTAAGCTGAATGCGAATACAATTACAGTAACTTACACAATTGAGACACGAAACGCAGACGACTTCAACGAAACGTTTACAAACTTAAAGAAGTTTTTGCTTGGCGAAGAAGTCGAGTTCTATTTTATGGACGAACCAGAATACACACGCACGGGAACTGTTTCTAAGTTGGAAAACCCTACTGCCGGTGCATTTGATGTAGTAGGAACGTTCGAGATTTCTATGAGTAACCCGTTCCGCCACGGACAACGCAAGACGATTACAGGTGGTGAAACACTAGTTGTCAATGATCCGCAACTTTATTACAAGCAAAGTGCTGAAAAGATTATTTTAAACATCACAACAGCTACAAAGCCATTCGTGTTAAATGTTGACAACGACTATAACTTGACGCTAACTGGTGGACTTCCAGCTAATTCTAACCTTGTAATTGACTTCAACGGCAATACATTGACTTCCAGCGGAACAAACAAACTGCCAGATATGGATATTATTAAAAGTAATATCTTTGAGCTGAAAATCAAAAACGGTCAACGAATTACAGCGAAAGGTGCTGGTTCTATTGAATTGCAGTATAGGGTACAAATGCTATGATTTACTTATTTGATAAAAAGCAAACTCTTACAGGCGTAATTGATGAACATACGCAAGCGCTAAATGCAACACTTGAAATGAAAATTAACGAAGCGTCAACACTTGATTTTGCACTTCCGTTAGATAATGAACTATCTGAAAAAATGGATAACGTTAAATACGTTGGAGTACCCAGCCCAAACAGCGCTGACAAGATTGTCTTTTTACGCCTTATGACAATCAATGATGAAACAGACCGCGTTGAGTACATGGCAAAGGAACTTGCTTATCAAGAGCTTTCCAGCAATGGCTATATTGAAGACAAGCGACCTGTTGAAAGCGACGCGCAAACGCTAATGAACATTGCGCTTGACGGTAGCGGATATAAACTAGGTGTTGTAAACGTTCCTGGTAAGGTTAAGACAAACTTTTATTATACTGACCACCTTAGCGCAATTTCTAACATTGTGGAATTATTAGGCGGAGAGATTTATTTCTACGTATCTATTACAGGTTCTAAAATCACCGGGCGTTACATGGACTATGTAGCGGAGCAAGGAACAAATACGTCTAAAACGTTTGCAGACGGTTCAAACCTAATCACAGTTGAGCGTAAGCGTGATATGAGCAGCGTATATACTGCTATTTTGCCACGTGGAAAGGGAGAACAAGTAAGTTCTGTAGAAAACGACACTCCTGACGGATATGGACGCCGTATCAACATTGCTGGGATTACGTGGAGCAAAGCAAATGGCAACCCGCTAGATAAGAAATTAGGCGACAAAACCCTTGTAGATCCAGACGCAACGGCTGAATATGGTAATGCGGACGGAACGCCAAGACTACTTTTGAAAACTTATGACGATATTGAAGATGCTAATATCTTAATCAATAAGGCTTATATGGACTTAATGGCAATTAACAAGCCGGCTGTGCAGTATTCAGCAATGGTTGCTAACGTTGGAGATATGCAGCTAGGCGATACAATCGTTATCATGCACAGTAAGCGCTCGATGAGTTATCGCACACGAGTGTTCCATATTACTTATGATTTGATTGATAATACAAAGACGGTGGCAGAATTTGGTAACGACCTTAGCAAGGACAGCATTACGAACCAAATCAATTCGATTAGTTCAAATGGAGCTACTATTAGCGACCAAGTTCAGTGGAACATTAGTAACGGCGGACATAACAACACGTCATACGGAGCGCAAGAACCTGCTAATCCACGAGTAGGTGATGTTTGGTTCAAACAACTTCCTAACGGTAACACAGAAGAATATTACTTTGACGGTACGGTTTGGGTGCTTGGTGCTAAAACTGATCAACAATGGCAAGAAAACCAAGCCATTGCACAAGGAACTCACACGACATTTTACGGTATTGCCGTACCAGTTGGTGCTGTTAAGGGTGATGTTTGGTTCAAAAATGATAACAATGCACCAGACGGAAAGTCTATGTACACTTATGATGGTACTAATTGGATTAAGTTCGAAGGTTCAGCTGACGCTTCTCGTTTGCAAATTGGTACGATTGACGCAAGTAAAATAAACGTTATGAATTTAAGTGCAAGCAATATCGTAACTGGCAATTTATCAGCAAATTTCTTGAAGGGTGGACAAATCGACGCTTCTCAAATTAACGTCATCAACGTAAACGCACAAAATCTGATTGGTAGGAATGCCGAGTTTTTCAGAGCTAACTTTGAAGATACTTATGGTAATTCTGTTACAATTGACTCGAATTCTGTTAATTTCAAGTTTCAATTATCAGGTGTTGATCGACAAATATACAACAGAATTAACCAAGCTGGTTTTTCCATTACGTCAAATATGGACTTGTCATCAGGAATCATTGGTGAAGTTGTAAACTTCGGAATTAAAACGTCTGGTTTTACGACAGAAAAAACTATATATCATCTAAATAATCCGGGAATTACGATTGGCGATGGAAAAAATTATAAAGCCGAAAACATGGCGTGGGGAATAGGAGTAAATCAAGGATATGGATCTGCTCCGCAACTAATTTGGGCTGGTTATAATGTTGGAAAAGTTAGCTCAACATACAAGACGTGGGATAACCCAGCTGGTTGGATTTTGCCTGAAAACATCAGATTTTCAACATGGGACAATACAGCTTCTTATGTATGGTTCGATAATACCGTAAACGTCAATATGCAAGCACTTGATTTTAGAATTACACACTATAATGATGACAGCGTGTTTGCGCACAAGTGGCAAGGTAAAATAAACGGATATTCAGCAATCGGTATGACTACTGGAACTGATCAATCTGGTTGGGCACTTACAGGAGATGACACTTGGTTATTTGTTCACGGTAAGCCATACAGCGTTTACCAAATTCTAAGCAAGGTAGGTATGATTTAATGGAAGAAAATGACGCTTTAATTCAGCACATTAGCGAACTTGAAGAACGAGTTAGTTATATTGAACAGAAATTCAATATTAGTAAAGGGTTACCGGAAATAATGTTCCCTACAATTGCCAATGTAGTTGCAGAAGTACCACAAATGACGAATGGAGAAGAATAAAATGAACGAAAACAAAGTCACAGCAGAACAAATTTTGCAACGTTACGTACAAGAAAACGCTGAATTGCGCTTTGAGCTGGTTAAGTTGCAAATGCTACTAGAAAATAGTGAAAAGGCGGCTGAAAGTGATGAACATTAGCGATTTTTTCCCACATGATTTTGCTAGTACGGCAACATTGGTAGTTGGTGCATTATCAGTGTTGAAGTGGATTATGCGCAAGGAAGTTTCCGAACCACTTGAAGATATGAAGAAGAGCAACGAAGAACTCGCAAAAGCACAGCGCGAAAGCAACGAAGCAAACATGAAACGCTTTGATGCAATCGACAAGGTGCTAGATCATCATGAAATTGAATTGGCACGGCACGGAGAACAAATCGTGACGCTGTTCAAGCAAGATCACGATAGATAGTGTATAATTATAACGTTAGGTTAAGTCTTAACGTTATTTTTATGCAGAAAGGAGAAATATTTATGCAAGATGTAGTAGATGTATTGACTGGTGTTGTTTCGCTAATTGCATTGTTGTCGCCAGTTCTTTTGAAATTGTTGGCATACGCAAAGGCTCGCACACGTAACGAACACCTTATCACTGCCGAGAAGTTCGCAGAACAAGCCGTTACGCTTGCTTCAACCATTGATGGACTACAAGGTTCAGAACGCAAGGAAGTGGCTGTAAACGCCTTATTTAAGCGTTTAAACGACAACGGCTTGAAGAACAACTTTACAGCAGAGCAAGTTGAACAAATTGTTGAACGTGCTTATCAAGCACTGAAAGGATAAAACATGGTTAATGTAGTTAATAAGATTGTTGTTCCGGGACGTCCTGCGGTTGATAACGGAATTGCATACGCACCGTTTAAGCAAGTACACTTGCACTCGACAGGCAACACCAAGTCTACTATGCAAAATGAAGTTGACTTCTTGGCGCGCAATTGGCAAAACGCTTATTACACGCACTTGGTTGGTATTGACGGTAATGGAAACGCCGCTGCATGGCAAGTCGCACAAACAAATGGCGGTGCTTACGATGTAGGCGGGAGTATCTAAAAGGCATTTGCAATTGTGTAACTTCTGAAGTAACATATACCTATAAAACATAAGGAGAATGTTATGACAGAAAAATGGAAAGACATAGCTGGATTCGAAGGCTTTTATCAAGTAAGCAATTTTGGTAGCGTTAGGACTGTTACCAGAAATCAATGGAACGGAAACTCGTGGCACTTAGTTAGATCGCGAGTTATTAAGCCGAGTGTTCAAAATAGTGGTTATCTTAGGCTAGTATTATCAGCTAACGGAACAAAAAAATACAAAACTGTTCACAGGTTGGTTGCGGAAGCGTTTCTTGACAAGCCTGATGTAAACGAAAATCTTGTTGTAAATCATAAAGATGAGAACAAGTTGAACAATAGAGCCGATAATCTTGAATGGGTTACGATTCGTGAAAACAACACTTATAACAAAAGACAAGAAAAGATAAGTGCTAAAAAAAGAGAGAATGGAGTTTACGAACGACTTAGCAAACAATTCAGTAAACCTGTTATTGCTATTCCTATTGATAAAAGCAAACCAACTATAAATCTTAAGTCTGTTACAGATGGTAAAAACTATGGATTTAATCCTAGTGAAATATCAGCAGTAGCAAAAGGACGAAAGAAAACCCATTATGGTTATACATTTAAATACTTATAGCTCCGGTAGTAGAGTAATCTGCTATCTGCTGCACGTTAATTGCTTTGAAATCCTAAAGCCTTGCGACCTAAACAGTGGTTAGAAATGACGAGCTGAATGGTGAGAAATCAGAAAAAATAGCAAGGATAGCATAAGGTTAAATCCTAAGTGCTATAACAATGGACGTTTAGCAGGGAATATCCTAAGTGATTTTGTGTCATATGGAGAACCTTCAACGACTATCCCTTTGCGAGGGAGTAAAGCCACAAGTTTATGGTGGAAGAAAAATGTGCGCCCTATATACATATAGGGATAACATATAGTCTCATCTTACATGAAAGTGTAAGCAGAACCCTTTCCCGAGATGAAACGTTGTCTTTGGGTTCGGCAACAACTTTACGCGTTGTTGCGAAGAAAAATGCTGGAACTGGGAAACTTACGCCGCAATCGAGTTTGCGGAGCGTATCGAAACACAAGAACAATTCAATGCTGCTTATGCTGTATACGTTGAATTGGCACGACAACTTGCACAAGAAGCTGGTATCACTGATTTTACGCTAGATACGGGAGATTTAGCTGGAATTAAGACACACAACTATGCAAGCAAGACAGGACACGGTTCAGACCACGTTGACCCATTGCCGTTCTTGGCTAAGTGGGGCGTTTCTTACGACCAGTTGAAGAAGGACATCGCTGGTGGCGGTTCAGTGAAGCCAACGCCAGCACCTGCGCCAAAACCAGCTGCACAACCTACTAATGACGTTCAATATATGAAGCAATACGGATATGTAGTATGGAACGGCAAGGACTTCCACGTTGACGATCGTGGTTATATCAACGGCATGTGGCAAGTCATTAGCAACGAGCTTGCTGGTTTGCAACCAACGCCAACAACTAGCGCAACGGAGTGGACTAACAATGGCGTACCGATGAGCGAAGTTGACTGGACGGACGGAACCGACCAATCAAGCACAAACGGCACTCGCTTCAAGTTTAAGCAAGACCGTATGGATATTGTTGATTATGACGAACCAAGCAATGGAATTGCTGTAATGGTTGATGGTTGGAAGGTCTGGGTGGATGCCGGAGTAGCACGAAACGCATAAACTTTTAGCACTCACTTTTAATTAAGTGGGTGTTTTTCTTTATTCTATTTATTTAACAGTTTACGCAAAATTGTACAGTAAAAACTATTGACAAGGCGTTCAAAATGATTGACAATATATTGGTAGTTTGTTGGTGCGGACCACCGCAAACCAACATAATATAACTACAAATATCAAAGGAGATAACATTTATGTATTTTTTGGAAATCACGAAAGACATGGAAACGACCGAACCGGTTGAACTGACAACTGAATTTGAAGATTATGCTGTAAAAGTTACCGGATATAAGATCGCTGATGATTGGCGTAAGGCTTATCGTATTGATGAGCGTGAATATGACGGCAATACAGATGATTTAAAGCAAGACTTGAATTACATTAAGTCAGAACTACAAAAGCTGCTCACAGACGGTTATACGGCCATCTGGACAAAGGACTAAAAATGCTTGTCCTTTTAATTTTGTTATGTTAGAATATGTATACAAGTTCCATAACAAAACTTGTACTCCTTTTTTCTATAAGTTCTTAACCCGCTTCGTAGATATACGCTTGCGGGTTTTGTTTTATCTTTGTATAATTATTATAGAATTAACAGACAAATTAGACGCTTGGCTCGTTTGTCAAAATTAACTCGCGGTGCTTGTGTATGCTTGCGGGTTTTTATTTATCCTGATATAATTTAATTACTCCTTTGGAAAATCGGATTAAGCACTAGGCGCAGATATGCACTTGGTGCTTTTTTCTTTGCAAATAAAGTTGAACATATATTATAAAATTGTTCAATAAAAACTATTGACAAGACATTCAAAATAATAGACAATATTATTTGTATCAGTTGGTGCGGACCACCGCAAACCAACTATATATAGATACAAATAATCAAAGGATAAATAAGGAGATGAAACACTATCTAACAACCAAAGATAAATTCATAGATTTAAGTTGGTTTGAAGCAGAAAACAAAACGATGATAATAAAGTCGTTAGACTTTACAAACACCAAGTCTTTCTATTTAGATTGTTATGATTATCTAAACGACGAAGATTTTGAAGAAGATAAAGAATTCGTTAAGGTAATCGTTAATCAATTGCTTAATGGCAAATATGGTTTATATTGGATAGAGTAAAAGTCAGCGTAAGCTTACCAAACACCGGCTATATATGTGGCTATATATTTAAGCCCTATATTGCGCTTGGGGCGCAAAGGCTTAAAAGCCACAAGCCTATACAGAAAAGGAGTTATAAGAATGTACTTATCAACAACGATGCAAAAGGAACTTAACGAATGGGAAGACACACGTTTTGAAGACGAGATGGAACTTAGCGACATCATTATGGAAGTTGCTGGCGTTTACAAGTCGTTTCCAACTATTCAACGCTGGATTGATAGCACAAACACCACAGGAGAGCATATGCGACGTTTTACAGCATTGGTAAACTACTTCCAAGGCGATGACGTTTTCGAGCAATAAGGAGGCTTAAAATGGTTTATTCAGAACACAACAACTACGGCGCAATGCTTGTCACTGACGAAGGCGAACGAATGGGTCTTAACGACATCAATACGATGAGCGTGCAAACGATTGACGATGACACACTAGAAAACGCTATGTACTACGTCAAGATGTTTGGTGGCAAGTTTGACATTCTAACCAAGGAGTTCAACCGCCGTGTTAAGGAACAAGGAAAGGAATTTACCAGCGTTCAATTGGTGAATCGCGAAACAAAGAAGGTTAAGGACAGCGAAACAATCAAGAAGGCGCTTGTTAATAAGTATGGTTGGGAAGCTGTATCTACTAAGTCACCAACTCAACTTGCTAAGCAATTCGGTGCAGAAGTGATAGCAGACTTGCAACAATCTGACGCCATTGAAACGACTAAGACACAATCAATTAAGTGGCGTTAAAAATTTGCCTTGATAGCGTGGTTTTGGTATAATATACACATAGGAAAAAAGGAGAAAACAAAATGAGCGTATTTCAAACATTGTCAGCAATTGACGTAAGCGGCAAGACAGAAAAGAAGTCTAACCTTACTTATTTATCTTGGGCTTGGGCTTGGGGTGAGTTGAAAAATAAGTACCCTGACGCAAGTTACAAGATTTATGAGAACGAAATCGACGACTTGCTTATCCACGGTGAACAAGCGTTTCCAATTAAGCGTAACGTTAATTACTTTACTGATGGTCGCACGGCTTGGGTTAAGGTTGGTGTTACAGTTGATGGACAAGAACACATCGAAATGCTTCCAGTCATGGATCACCGCAATAAGTCTATTGCATTAAACGCTCTGGACAGTTTCGCAGTAAACAAGACAATCCAACGTGCTTTAACTAAGGCGATTGCCCGCCATGGATTAGGGCTTTACATCTACGCTGGTGAAGATTTGCCAGAAGCGGTTAAGGAAGAGAAACAAAGCGAACAAGTATTGGCAGCGCTTCAAAACGCACTGAACGTTTACCAAAAGGCAAATGGCGTCAACTTAACTCAAACGTTTGAAGAATTGAACGAACTCACCAAGGGAGCTGTTAAGGACGTGCAAACGTTCCAAGCTGTCAACGACAATCAAAAGGCATACATTGTCCACTACTTAAACACAACGAAGAAGGAGAACGCATAACATGAACGCAGTACACCTATTGGGACGATTTACACGAGAAAACGACTTCAAGGAAGTTGGAGAAACAAGCATTTTCCGAAACAACATCGCAGTTCCACGAAACTTTAAGAACAAGGACGGCGAACGAGAAAGCGACTTTATCAACGTTGTTGCATTTGGACGTGACGCAGAAAACTTAAATAAGTTTTTCGGAAAGGGACAACAAATTCTAATCGCTGGAAATTTGAGAACTGGATCATACGATAAGGAAGATGGCACGCGAGTTTACACAACCGACGTCATCGTCAACCAATTTGACTTCGTTGGTTCAAAGAATGACAATGCACAACCTGCTGCAACGGTTGCAAAGCCAACTTCATCGCCATTCGATGCTGTTGACTTCGCAGATGATGGTTTGCCATTCTAAAAGAGGTATAAAAATGGAAAAAGATACAAATATTAATGTAACGATGTTTTATGGAAATGAAGAACCTAAAAATTTTTCAGTTGGTAGTTTATGGGTTAATGAAACGGGAATTTATGTAGCAAAAAAGCAAAATGATGATATTGTATGGGTTGAAAAGCGGTAATACCGCTTTTTTTATTGAATAAGGTGATTAGATATGGAGTGGTTCGATTTAGTTAAAGAGTACGAAGAGAAAAACGGCAGTTTTGCAAATGCGAGTTACGATAACCCTGATTACGTTAAGTTTCGAGTAAAGATGATAATGATTGAAAATGAGTTTGGCGTTCATGATGCTGTCGAAGCGTTGGCTTGGGATGTCGCTAACCCAACTAAGCGCTCAATCAATAAAAAAGTTAGCGAAATGAAAATAAAGTACGAGCAGGAGTTTTTAGATGTACTACACATTGTCTGACAACAAAGGAAATTTTATTGGCGTTAGTTACGACAAAGAAGGTAAACGAGTTTTCTTTAAAACAGATGACTTCAAAAAAGCGTTTAAAACACAAGACTTAAAGACGCTGAAATGGTTCAGTGATAAGTATCAAAACAAAAATAATGAATGGGGCGAAGGTTTATTCTAATGCAATATATTAAGTGGTTGCGAGACGAGATTAAGAGCATCAACACAGCTGGCGGTGTTATGTTGGCATTTATGTTGGGAGTTCAATTGGCATTCTTGCTTACTGGTGAACTGAACACAATGGCGTTTGTTACGTTTGCGGCGACTATGGTCGGTAGTGCCTGCACGGTTTACATGATGATTGGGAAGCCTATTAACGGGCTGTTGGGACTTATTAGTGCGATTGGATTCATCTATATCAATTGGAGCGCGGGACACTATGCAAGCGTTTTGGATCAACTAGTATTCGTTGCGTTGATTGATTTGCCGCTGTTGATTAAGTGGCGCACATGGGGACACCGTGTTGAAGGCGGCGTAAAGTTCCTAACACGTCGAGGCTGGTTGCTAACGATTATTGGTATGCTTGCTGTTTGGGCGTTAGCTACATACGCATACACACAACTTGGCGACACTAACCCACTATGGGATAGCCTTTCATTGACAATTGGTGCAATCGCGTCAATTTACGTATTTAAGGGATATGGAGACAGCTACACGTTGTGGCTATTGTCAGACTTCGCAAACATTGCGTTGTGGGCTACTGCGTTGGCTGATAATTACTCATCTTCAGCGTTGCCAATGTTGCTAACTATGAGTTTCTACTTGGCAACTGCATTGTACGGGCGTTTCGTGAGCGTTTGGTCTAAGCGTAAAATTTAAGAAATTATTAAGGGCGATTATATCGCTCTTTTTTTGTTGACATCTACAAAAATGGGTGTATAGTTATATATATAAACAAAGGAGATATAAAACAATGACAGGTAAGACATACATCGTAGCAAGTAAGCAACAAGAATTAGACGTGTTGAAGAAGTTTGATAAAAACGGTTTTGTTTGGATTGGTGGAGAACAACCAACAGAATTCGTAACTAGCGAAGAAGGTTTATTCGTTTCATTTCCATATATGTTGATTGAAAGGGAAGATGGAAAAATTTCTTGGTCGGCTATGGATCAGTTAGAATATGAAACAGTTGTATATGACGGGCGAAACTAAGGAGTAAAATATGTACAAGGTAACACAAGAGTTTATGAACGAGTTGATTAAGTGGCGTGATGACGAGGACATAGACGCCACTAGCGGTAAAAATTATAATTATATAAATGGTAATGATTTAGATGAGCTTCCCGCTGTGGTGGTTGGTTGATGATAAAGCTGATAGAGACGGAGATTATATGTATGTACAGGTTATCGATTGTTTGTCAGACTATAGTTACCTAACGTCTGATTTTACTAAGTTTGACACGCGAGAAGAAGCGCAAGAATGGGCTAATTCGCATCAGGTGGTTGTTGAAATTGACGAAGACGGAAACGAAGTGGATTAATATAACAGCCAAGGGTGAAAAGACTGAAAGCCCGTTACGATATGGAACGAAACGAATATATGCGAGAATACTTTAAGAAACCTGAAAACAAGGAACGACACAAGAGGGCTGTTTACAAGAGTCATGCAAAAATGTTTGCAATGCAATTTGCAACAAGAAAAGAAATGGAAGAACTGATGAACATTTTTGAAGAAGAACACTGGTAAAATAACAATGGACGATACATTTATTAAGAACTATACGATGATGAAAGCGCACGAACTTGGCTATAAGGTTGTATTCAATCGTAACGGGAAATTTAAATGTTACAAGGGTTATCCTGCGATTATTTACACACGATTTTTGGAAGATATTGCAAGCGGTATTGCAATGCCGGACTACTACGAATATATTAAAACGGTAGATCCAGACAAGTTTTATAACTTTATTTACGAAAATATTGAAGGTTGGTTATTATAATGAATGAACTAGAAACACGACGATTTATTTACGAAATGTTTGATATGGACAATGAAGAATATGAAAACGAAAAGCAACGATTGATTGACGAAAAGTCTAATAAGGCATGTTATACTGTTTCTGAAGTTGTTGAAATGTTTCGTAAGGGAGAATCTGAAAACAATTTGAAAATGACGGAAGATGTGGTTAAGCGACCATCGCACTACATGTTGGAAGATGGCACGGAAGTCAAGAACCATATTCGTTCTATTCTTGGCGATGAAGGTTTTAAGTCGTGGGCTATTGGTAACGCCATTAAGTATGTATCACGATATAAGGATAAGTGTAAGCCTATTCAAGATTTGAAGAAGGCGCAGGAAAACATTCAAATGGTTATTGATGTGTTAGGGGAGCAAGATGACTTGGACTAGTGAAGAAGATTTATATTTGATTGAACATTATGGCATGACGCCGCAAAAAGAAATTGCGGAACACTTGGGTAAGAAAGAAGCGACAATCAGAAAGCGCGCGCAACGAATGCGAGAAACTGGCGCAATGCTTAACAAGTCGTTCGTAATTCGCCAAAAGGAACAACCGGACGGGCGTACATATAACGTCAAGGAAATTGACGGAGAAGCATTTACTGCGATTAAGGATAAGGGAGAAGCGGAGCTGCTAGAATTTGTCGGATTGGACCCTGATGAGTTTGCCATTAAGCAAAGTGGATCATACTTCAACCAATATGCAGACAAGACATCGATTAGAATTGCGTTTGAACGACGAGAGAAGCCGTTTGACATAGATTTTTATCTCGACAAGGTGAATAGCTACGAATTCACTAAAAAGCCGTCAGAGAACGTTTTAAGCGCAAATGACAACATGTATGCGGTTCTTCCATTGTACGACATGCACTTTGGTTTCGCTGACAGTGATGAATACTTCGATAAGATTGAAGAAGTTGTCGCAGAATTACAAGCGCGACCAGTAAAAGAGCTACTAATCATCTTTGGTGGCGATTATTTACACAGCGAAACAGCTGACGGCATCACTAGTTCAGGAACGTCAATTGACAGCATTGACCTGATGCAGGCGGTAACGGACGCAACAAACTTCATTACAGCGATTACTGGCGCGACTTCTGAATATGCTGGCAAGGTTAAGGTGATTGCAATTGACGGTAATCATGATCGCACAAGTTCGCAAATCATGTACCACACACTAAATGCGATGGGCATTGATATTGAATACACCGGAGAGTTCGCTAATTATCAACTCGGACACGTACCAGTTGTTATGTATCACGGCGGTGGTGTTAAAAAGAACCGTTTGCGAGACACTGACTATTTGAAGTTTATCAAGGCTGAAATGCCTGACGTGCTTATTCAATCATTGCAAACTGGTAACGACATTCACTGGTTTCAAGGACATTACCACACGACCACTGAAAAGACAGACAGTCTTTATATCCACCAAGTTCCGGCGATTACAAAAACAAGCGGTTGGGAAAAGAGCAATGGCTTTGTTGGATCTCTTAATGGCATGAAGATTTACTACTTCGATGAAAACAAGCAACGCGGCGTATTCAATTTATAAGAAATTATTAAGGCGGCTTAATAGCTGTCTTTTTTTTATTGACATAAACAAATTGTGGTGTATAGTTATATATATAAACAAAGGAGATATAAACAAATGAAAGTATTTACGATTAAGCGAGGCGAAGAAACAGTTTCAGTAGTTAAGCACGGCGACAACGGCAAGGTTTTGGTTGCTGAAAACAACGCATCTGTTTTTGTTAAGAGTGTCAGTGGTTTCAGTTATGAAGTTACAGATAATGAGGACAAAGCTGACGTCTTGATTAATTCTGACGTCGAAAAGATTGTTTGGTATATCATGGGTTCCATTGATAAGAACAGTGATTTCGAAGTTGAAACGGAAGTTATCGTTACATACAAGTAACTAAAAACAGCCAAGGGTGAAAAGACTGTAAGCCCGTTGAAAGATGAAGAAGATACACACAAGCATTAACAGCGCACTATTAGCTGCACCGATTTTTGCAGTTCCGTTCTTGGCTATGCTGTTGCATTTAGACGCAATATTTACGATAGCTTTATATGTTTTGTTGACGGTTGTGCCGTTGTCAATCAGTTTAGCTTTGTGGGGACTTATTAAGATGTTTGGAGGATATAAGAATGATTAACTATAATTTCAACAGTTATAACGTAGGCGACTTGGTTGCGGTAAAGATTGACAAGCAAAAGGAACGCGAACCAGAAACGCCATATTTCAACGGCTTCGATAACGTGGCAAAGGAAAGGCACGAAGATTTTGAAGAAGCTAAGTTGTTATACATCAAATTGCGAAAGTGCAATTACACACGCAAGGACGTTCAGATGTTCACTGGTTGGGGAATGGGACGTATTGATCGCTTAGCGCGCTGGTACAACATGAGCGGATATGGAGACTAACATGAAGAAAGAATTTATAACTATTACACATGCTAATTACAGGCATTATAGTTACGTATATTCAATCATGCGTAATGACGGCATGACTAAGCTGAATGTTGCATCAGCAATGAATATATCGTTTCGCAACGCTGATTTATTCGAATACGACTATACCAATTCGTTAAAGAAAGGGTTGACACGCAGATAAAAAAAGATAATAATAGTTGTATTGAGATGTGGGGCGGACCACCGCAACCACATAATATATCAATACATAATATATTAACAACAATTTACTTGTTGTTTTTTATTAGAAAGATAGATGTACCAAAGGAGTTTAACACATGCTATCAATACACAAATCTAACGAACAATTCCCGTTTAAGGAACACGATAAAATCGCAACAGATGGATATGTTCTATATAGGGACAATCGTTTTACAAAACGAACAATAAACAACCGCCACGATATGACGATGAGCAAGTATAATAATGCTGGTTACGGTTATCAAATATTTGACAAGAAAACATTTAGCAACGTTGGAAGTATTTGGTTACTGAACCAAGTTACCGGTGATACAACGTACATAAGAGTCTCTCGTTATCAAAGCACAGCGCATAACCACTTTGTCGCTGTATTAAGTGAGTTAAACGATTTGTTTAACGCTGCTGGTTATTCTTTTAAATTGAAAACGAGTATTGAATATGCTCAAAACATTCTTCTTAAAAATTTTATTGGTGTTGAGAGTAAAAAAACAAATTCAAAACGTGGCAAGAACGACAGAAGCAAGAAAAGCTCTTCTGTTGATGGTATTTCGTTTGATTTATCTGAAAAAGCAGCAACATACAAGAAGTACGCAAAAAGCGGAATGGTAGAGGCATAAGGAGTTAAAAATGGAAAATCGAGCATTCATTGCACAATACGTAATGAACAACATCACTTACTGGGAAGGAAAAGGAACAAAGTACACAGCGAACCCTGAACAAATCTTTTATCAAATGCGTAAGCGTTCAAAGGTTGGACACGTACCACATGCCAATGAAATTGCAGCTACTCTTGAAAAACTACGAGATGATCAAGTAATCACATCAGCGTTCAATGGCGAGCGCTACCACCAATATGGTCGTGGTAAGAACTTCGCTGCATTTGCTGCATTCTTGGAAGATGAACACGGGGCAAATATTAAGAACGTTTAGACATAAATAAGCGCACGGAGATACGAAATGCTTAATGAAGCTACAATTAAAGGAGAGCTAAACGCAATCCGAAACACGGAACTCATGAAGTTCCAAGACATTCTAGATTTGCCCGCAACGAACTTGTTTGAGTCAATTACAGACAATGCATTTTACACGCCGCACCAGCTGTTGACGATTGGTGGACGCCCTGACGTTGGAAAGACACAAATGGCAATGCACATCGCAAAGACACAACTATTAAACGACAAATACGTTGCTTACTTCGGACTTGAAGAAGAAGCCGGTGAGATATACACATCTATTGAGCAATTTATCCCTGTTGAGCGTGCTGAAAAGCTATTGGTGCAAGATTATACCTACACAGAGTTGAACGAGCTTACAGGACGAATTAGAGCCATATACGAGCGTTATAACATCGACTTCTTTGTTATCGACCAACTATCTTTGATTGATGTTGATGACACGCCTGATTTACGAGCTAAGTTTGACCGCACACAACGAGTGTTGCAAGTTCTGACTAAGGAGCTGCCTATTACAATCTTGCAAATAACGCAAATGAACCGCGCGTTAGAAAACGATGACGAAATGCCGGAAAACAAAATTGCAGAAAGCGACCGTATTTTTCAGAATTCTAAGTGGTTTGGCATCTTCTTCAAGTTAGAAGATGTTGACAGTCAAACGGTTAAAATGGGTTTGCGTATTCGTAAGAGCAAAAAACGCAATGGATTATACGCCAATTACATATTCAAGTTTGATTACGAAGCGTCAACCATGTTCGATTTAAAGGAGTTGAGCGACGATGAATATATCGATGAAGCAAGAGGAAAAACAAGCAATCGCATTTCTGGGGGACATAGCTTCGATGACTGGGTACGATAGTTTTGTCGGACGTCATGCCATGGGGTTGTGGAACGAAATCATCAAGGATAACGAATATAAGTTGTATAATGGAACTTACAAACCTGCTAAACGGTTTGAATTGCTAGTGCACAAAGATGGTATACCCGTTATGGTGGCTAAGTATGAGACGAAAGAATTTGCAAACGGTGTAGCTAAGGCTGCACTAGAACACGGGTTACAAGTATCAGGGAGGACATTATGAAGAAGTACAAGGTAACGCAAGAGTTTATGGACGCGTTGAAAGAATGGAATGATAATCATAAATATGCAGATGGCGTGACTTTGATTAACCAACATACGCTTAATGAACTTCCTGAAGATGTGACGGAATGGGTATTTGAAGTTAGTACAAACGTTGCGGAAAAAAATCGGCGTTTCGGTGCAATCATCAACTGGATTAACGGCGAAGATGTTTTCGAAATCTGTACGCCGTCATATATTGTGCAACGAAAAGTTTTTAATTTATTCATTGGAAGACAGTATATTAGTCGTGGTAATTACGGAGAAATAAGTATGACACGTAACAAAAAAGACGCAACTCGTTTTGATGATTTTAACAAGGCTTCAGAGTGGTCTAACACACATTTTGAAGTGGTGGAAGTAGATGAATGAGGAGAATGTTATGAAGAAGTATAGCATTAGGCAATCGATTATGTATGATTTGAAAAATTGGAAAGAAGAACGACGTATTGACGTTGACAATGACGCGGTAGTTAGTTGGGAAGATTTTAAAAACGAGCCTGAACGTGTTCAAAACTGGCGATTGAATACCGGAAGCGCAATCGAAGCAAATAATCGTTTAATTACAATAATCAAGTGGTTGAATGGAGAAAATGTATTTATTGTAGACAAGCCTTCTTATGTTGTACGAGTAAAGGTGGATAATGGTTATCTTGACGTAGAAGACTACCACCCGTTTTCGATTGTTAGCGACAAGCGAAACGCGACTGTTTTTTATCGACTAGAAGACGCTAAGGAGTATGAAAATGCAATTTTTGAAGCGGTGGAACTAGATGAATAAAGTTTTTGAAGCGTCAATTGAACTAACTGATAAGTTTGCCAGCGGAAACGAAATTGGAACTAGTCGGCGTGCTACTATGTATCGATCACCGCACTATAAGCAACAAAAGGAAATCATAAAGACGACCATTTGGGACTTGGCAGAAGATGCGCACGTTGAAATAAAAGATGGTGTTGCTTACAAGTTGCGTGAGTTATACGAGTACCCAGTACCCGCTGCATACTTAAAGACAAAGAAGCAACGAGCGGAGTTTTCTACATCGACGGTGTTGCCAATTACTCGTGGCACGTCAGACATCGACAACACGATGAAGCCAATGCACGATTCGATGATGGACGCACTTGGGTTTGATGACAGCCAAATCGTCAGCATTGAAGCACACAAGCGATACAAGACGGGCGATACTTACAGGTACACATTTGAATTGTACGAAATGCCCAGCGGTGTAGAATTGGAGTTTTACTAATTAAAAAAGATATTATTATCAGGGTAATGATGAATTACTTAATTATTTTAGCGTTTATTGTTTTTGATACATCCAAAACGTTTATGTTTGGAGGAGTAACCGGGCTTGCTTTAGTTGATTTGTGGTATTTTATGAAGGAGTTATAAAAATGAAAAAGACAGCTATGACAACGTTTATTATCGGTATTTTCATCTTCGTGTTTGTTTTGCCGATGGCAGTTTTTACCGGTAATGTGGTTTTGTTTAATCTAGCCGGAGCAATCGGTGCCGTTTCTTCCATCGTGTTTTGGATTGCAATTGTTAAAATCGTGCTAGATGCACTAACCAAGTAAGGGGTTTAATATGAAAGGTGTTATTAGTTTTATCGTATTAGCCATGATTGTGTTCATCACATTTGGCTTACCGCTCTCGTTCTTCTTTGCGTCAGCATTGATGCTTAAAGCGGTATTGGTTGTTACCGGAATTGGATTGCTGTTCTTCTGGGCGTTGTTCTTGGTGGAACTGTTTGAACGTGTAGGTGAAAAGCATGAATAGTTACCAAATAGTGTTTTTATTTTTTATTTTACTGCCACCTATTGTTTCGATTGCGATTGATAAATTAAGTTATCGAGTTAAGGTGGCCATTTGGATAGGTTTGTCTGATATCGTTGTTGCATTATATACTTTAGAAATAATTATTGTAGCTTTGATGTATATATACTTTATGTTAGGTAATATATAATGTTTGTGCAGGGCTGTAAAGCCTTGCTTTTTTTGTTATAATGGTGAAAAACCGAAAGGAAACGACATGGCAAATACTAAGAAACGTTTAACCGCAAAAGAGCAAAAGCTGGTGCATGAATACATTCGCATTGGTAACATTACACAAGCTGCGATTATTGCTGGTTATCCTAAGCGTAGCGCAAGTTCAGTTGGCTCAGAAGTGCTAAAAAAGCCTGACGTCAAAGCTTATTATGACGCACAGATGGCAGAACTAGCACGAGACAGCATTATGGGCGCACGAGAGGCGTTAGAACTGCTGACGAGCATTGCACGCGGTGAGACGAAGGAAGAAGTCGTTGCGCAAACGGCAGAAGGGTACTTCTTGGTTGATAAGCGTGCAGATATCAAAGACCGTCTGACTGCTACTAAGGAAATTTTGAAGCGTTATCCTGAAAGCGACCAACTCGAATTGGTTAAGCTGGAAGGTATGCGACTAGAAAACGAATTGAAGAAACGACGACTGGAAGAAGAAAATGCCGACGAAGAAATTAAAATCAATTTCGTGGGGTTCCGTGATGAAAACGATAACGCTTGATTTCCCGCACGCCGTTGATGAATCATACTACAAGTTATTTACCAGCCATGCGCGTTACATTGCGTTGAAGGGCTCTCGTGGATCTGGAAAGTCTATGGCTGCCACATTCAAGGTTGTCCACGACATTATGAAATACCCATGGTTGAACTGGTTGGTTATCCGTCAGTTTCAGACAACGCAAAAGGACAGTACGTTCTCAAACTTGAAGCAAACCATTCAACTGTTGGGACTTGAAGAACTATTCAAGTTCACCGTTAGCCCGCTGGAAATAACGTACATCCCTAATGGAACAAAGATTTATTTCAAGGGAAACGATGACCCATTGAAGCTGACGTCTATCAGTCCGGCAGTTGGTAAGATTGCACGGGTTTGGTGGGAAGAAGCATACGAACTTAAAAGTGATGACGACTTCGACAAGGTGGATAAGTCTATCCGTGGTATTTTGCCAGAAGGTGGTTTCTATCAACACTTGCTGACGTTTAACCCGTGGAGCGACCGGCACTGGTTGAAGCGGGAGTTCTTTGACGAAGAGACACGCAAGAGTAACGTGCTATCATTCACGACAACTTATAAAAACAACGCGTTCCTTGATGATGACTTCATTCAGATGATGGAAGAGATGAAAGTCAAGAACCCAGACCGCGCCCGTGTCGTTGTATATGGCGACTGGGGCGTTGCTGACGGCCTTGTGTTTGACGGACTATTCGAGCTAGAAGACTTCGACATCGAAACAATCAACGGACAACTTATTCAAGGGCTGGACTTCGGTTTCACGCATGACCCAACGGCGTTCATTCGTGCAAAGGTTGTAGGAAACGATATATACGTGTTTGACGGCTTTTATAAGCAAGGGCTGCTTAATGACCCTATGGCACGTTTAATCGCACAACACGGCGGACTAGCTGGCAAGGTGTACGCAGATAGTGCCGAACCTAGAACGATTACTGAACTGCAAACCCGTGGACTACGTAACGTTATCCCAGCCGGTAAGGGTAAGGACAGTTTGGTGCAGCGTACGGAGTTCATGAAGTCTTACAAGTACCACATTCACCCAAGCGTTTCATGGCTTGCTGATGAGATGAGCACATACGTTTACAAAAAGGACAAGTTTGACAAGCAGCTCAATGTTCCGGTTGACGGCGATGATCACGCTATTCAGGCACTTGGTTATGCACTCGAACCGCTTATCTTTACTAACAAGGGTGGCAACTACATGACGTATCAAGAACGCGTACAGGCTGTAAAAAACATTGGTTTATAGTACAATGGAAGCACGGGAAACCGTGTTTTTATTTTGCAAAATAAGAAAGGTAATAAAATAATGACAGCAACAGTAAATTTTGAATCGCCACAACTTAAGGTAGACAATGGAACAAATGGCATTGAAATCTCGCAAGTTATCTTGCCTTATTCAATTCGTAATGCAGAAGATTCATCTCAATACTTAGGAGGCCAAACAGTTTTGACGCAAGAAGACGGTATTGCGCTGACTGACAACACAGCTGATTGGTATAAGAAGGCACTTGTTAAGATTAAGGACATGGTGGCGGCGTCAGAAATCTATACACCAGACGTTGCTCCGGTAGTTGATACAACTGATGTATCAACGGAAGAAGCACAATCAACAGACGTTGAACCATTGGCACAAGTAGCTGACGCTCCTAACGTTGCGCAGACAACACAAGACACAACTACTTATGACGTCACAACGCCAACGCAAGGCGAATAATAAAGAAAGGTAATATTGATATGAGTAACAGTGTTAATTTATCATTAGACGTTACGAAGACGGGCATTCAAAACCCACTGATTAAGGTTCGACAAGGAGATGGCGGCTTTGAAACGCTTCGTACAACTGTAACTGCCAACGGTGAGCCGATGGACTTGCAAGGGTGGACGATTACGTTCATGGGTATAACAGCCGGAAACCACAAGATTGTTGACGGTAACGTAACGCTGGTGGAAGCGCCTAACGGTATCTTTGACTACACACCAAGCAAGGCGTGGGGCATGGACATCGGTGAATTCAAAATTGCGTACTTCAAGTTCGTCAAGGGTGATGGTAGTACTTCATCGGCTAACTTCCGAGTAAACGTTATCGAAGCCGTTGATCTGACACAAGAAGAAGCACAGAATTATATTTCTGTTGTTGATACAACGATTGCTGAAATTAATCAGCACTTAACTGAAGGTTTAGCAAGTGTTACACAAACAATCGCAGATGCTAATTCTAATGCAAATACCGTTTCAAGCAATGTAACTGAGCTTGAAAATCGTGTTAACGACTACAATAATAAGTTGGAAGCTATTAAAGTTGGTGGAAGGAATTACCTTCTGAACTCATCAGGCGATACTCTAGACGGTTGGGCGAATTCTGAAAACATGTGGAGTGTCACAACAGATCAAACGAGAGGCAATGTGTTTACTGCCACACCTACTACTGAATGGACTGGCGGAGGAACAAATGCTCTTGTTCAAGTCGTCAACAGAAAAACAGTCGGTCAGCAGGTTACTATTAGTTTTTGGGCTAAATCATCTGTTGCTGGTGCAAGGTTACACTCCGAGCCAGAGGGAGGATCCAGTCAATTTAATACTAATCTGACAACAGGTTGGGCTAGATATTCTTACACTACATCTAGCTTCTCTGGCACAATCTACTTCATGGCTGTTGATGCAGGTACAGCTTACTCTATCGATGACATTAAGTTAGAAATTGGTAACATTGCAACAGACTGGACGCCTGCACCAGAAGACGCGCCAAGCAATGACGCACAACTTGTACACAAGACTGGAACTGAAACTGTTTCCGGTGATAAGACGTTTACTGGAAGTACAACCGTCAATAATTTGATTAACACTAGTAGCATTGCAACTCCTTACTATGTTGAGCAAAATCCAACAACATTTATTTTTAAAACTTCCGGATCAGTGCAATTTGTTCGTGTCGGCAACACAGTAACAGCATTCTATCGAGAAATACCAGCAACAGCAAACGGTGTAACTTTATTAAGCGGCTTGCCGGTAAGGTATCGACCAGTTGGACAGGCAATACAAGCAAAGAACCAACAAGGTGTCATCACGATTAATACTAGCGGAGACATTTTAACAGAAAGTACGTATGCAAGTGGTGGCTACTTTGCTATTTCATACGCAACTTCAAGCCCAATTGCTTAACTTCGACAGGTAAATGTAACACGAAAGGTAAAATAATGGTTGAAAATAATAACAATGAAATTAGGTTGCAAGAAACACTCTTGTATCAAGAAAATGCTAGCGACCTAACACCGGCACGTATCATGGAGTTCGTGCGTCACTTCTACAACGTGCAACGACCACGATTGAAGAAGCTGGACGCATACTATCGCGGGTGGGACGAAGGCGTGTTAGAAACTGATACACGCCGTGCACAAGAAGGGTATGCCGACTATCGACTAACACACCCGTTTGCACAGGAGATTGCGGACTTCCAAACGTCTTTCTCGGTTGGTAATCCCATTGGAGTTGAAGCGGAAGAAGGACACGATGAACTTGACGCTGTAAACGACTACAATGATGTTGACACACTCAATAACGACTTGTTCTTGGATATGACTAAGTACGGGCGCGCTGTTGAATTGACTTATCGAGAAGATAACACGGAGCGCATTGTACGCCTTGACCCGTTGAACACGTTTGTTATTTATTCAAACGACGTTGATCCATATCCAATTATGGCGGTGCGATTGTCAGAACGTATGGTAATCGACAAAACAACGCAAGCCGGTGTAGTGCTATCCAACCAAATTAAGAAGTACATCGTTGAATACTGGACGGAAGATACACACGCAGTGTCTACTGAAATTATGTTGACAGATAACTTGCAGATTGCATACACAGAAGATTTAGTTACAATGCCGGTGGTTGAATACTGGAACAACACACTGCGTACCGGAGACTATGAGAACGTTATTCCGTTGATTGACGCATATGACGCTGCACAGTCTGACACTGCCAACTACATGACGGACATGAATGATGCTATCTTGACTATCAAGGGCGACATTGACAGTTTATTTGACGGAGCTGACTTGATGATTAGCCCTGATGACAAGGACGCTGCAATTAAGTTAGCTAAGGCTAAGCAAGAAATGCTTAACGAGATGAAGAACGCCCGTATGTTGTTGTTGAAGTCAGGTATTTCAGCAACCGGAACGCAAACGAGCGTTGACGCTAACTACATTTATAAGCAATACGATGTGCAAGGTGTTGAAGCGTACAAGAACCGTTTGTACAAGAACATTCACGCATTTAGTCGTACACCTGACGTATCTGACGACAACTTTGCATCTAATGCTTCTGGTGTTGCCATGAAGTACAAGCAACTAGGCGTTATCCAATTGGCGGCAACTAAGCGTCGACAATTTGAGAAGGGTCTATACCGCCGATACAAGATTATTCAAACGCTTGAAAACGCCGTATCAGGCAAGTGGGACATCGACTACAACGATATTCGCTTTACGTTCCACGACAACTTGCCACAAGACGACATCACTACGTTGCAAGACTTGGTACAAGCCGGCGCACAATTCCCACAAGAATACCTTTTGCGCTTTGCGCCGGGTGGAGTTGACGTTGACGAATTAAAGCGTATGATGGACGAGCAAGCTAACGACCCAGAATACACACGACTACAACAACGATTGGAGGCAGTAAACGATGACACCACGGGAACTGATGTATAAGTTCAGTAAGGGACAAATCAAGCTTGACGAAAAGAACGCCAAGGAACTTGAAAAGATAATCAAGGGTGTTTCGAATGAGTTTCTTGTTTGGTGGTCTGAATTTGTTGACAAGAACCCTGAATACACGCACGCAAACGATAGCCACAGGCCTGATAAGGATTTGCTTGATGAGTTGAAAGAATATGCAGACGATAACGACATCAAGTTGACGGCAGTGCGCAACAATGACGATTTGTTAAATGCTGCCACATTGTTATTCAGCTCTGTTTTGGCTTATAAGGCGATTAAGCTAATTGGCGATAAGTTATCCATTGAATTGACAAACACGGCTCAAATCGGACGAGAAATCTATTCAATTAAGAATAACAAGTTGGGAATTGAAGTTATCGATGAGTTGATAGATGGAGTACGTTGGTCTGATCGTATTTGGACACACCAAGCGCAATTGAAGAGCGACATGTATCGCATCATGAAGAAAACGCTACTTAACAACGATGTGGCAACTGGTTACACCAAGGAACTACGAGACAAGTACGGCGTGTTTAAATATCAAGCTGACCGCATTTTGCGAACTGAAGCCGCACGAGTTTCTGGACGTCAACAAGCGAACGACATCAAGCAAGCTGGGTTTGACAAGATGGAATGGATCGCCAGTGCCGGAGCATGTAATCATTGTGCGCCATTAGACGGAAAGGTGTTCACCGCTGACAAGTTTGGCAGTGACCCTTACGTATTGCCAAAACACAGCAACTGCAGATGCTCTGTTGCAGCTGCTGAATAGCAGTGATACAATGTAATAGCTAATATCGAAAGACCGCAGTGAACCCATTAATGGCT
>OLHA01000237.1_pt1 | contig 32343 bp, 55 predicted proteins | sample 1605961 | NCBI WGS metagenome assembly OLHA01 (sample SAMN03283288) | human gut metagenome | biome: human-associated habitat; material: feces | host: Homo sapiens | place: Peru | collected 2012
GGGAAAATCTTCTTCAGATATTCCCTTATTTTTTAGATAAACAAATAATGAGGCTATATGTATAAAATTAGTAGAACCAAAATCATCGTTAGTATCATTAAGCCACTTATCTACTGGATTATCTCCTTTCCATTTTACCATTCTACAAGTATTAGAAAATTCTATATAAGAATTATTAAATGGACATGGAAGTAATTCAGAAAAATAAAGAGCAATTGCCTTAGCTACCGAATAAGAACTCATATTACAACCTTTAGCCTTAGCTAACATAGAAGATGAAATATCACGAGCTACTAATAATTTAGACTGTACATTTGCATCTTTTAATAACGTATTAAATTGTGCATTTATAGTAAGTTTCGTAGTCTCATCGATTTCTGGATATTTAATAATATTATATACAGGTTCTAATGATTTAAAAAGTTCAAATACAAATCCAGTATACTTAGCCGCTGGTTTACTTTTAATCCATTCAGTATACTTATCTCTTAAATTATGATTATCTAAGAATTTAGAATTTACTAAAAGGTTCAAAGCTCGACCTGCAATATTATCAAACTTTATTTTATCGTAAAGTTGTTTAGAAATAAGTTGCTGCCATTCGTGTGCTATTCCGTGCGACTTCATGATTCTATAAGTTTTATAAGAATCATTCTTAAACAGCTTTTTGGCAATCCACTTACCTATTGCAGTTCTAGCAATAGCTTCTGGAGTTGTGGGATGACTTTGGATGGTAGGAAGATATTTTCGTACTAAATGAGTTGTACTATCATTGACAAGACCTGCATTAATAAGAGATTCAAAAAATTCCCAATCTAATTGACGATTTTTCCATCCATTATTTTGTAAATCTATTCTCATCATTTCGAAAACATCTTTCCACGAACCAGCAGCAATAATCAACCAAATATTCATTTTAAAGGTAGTTGGATGATTATATGCTAACCATAAGAATCTATGAATTCCTTCATGTTTTAAACCTTGACCCTTTTGGATCTCTTTAGTATCCTCATTAAAAATATGAGATTTACGAGATACAAGTCGTATATATAACGCAAGTTTTACACATAACTTAGGATTAATACTCCAAAGTAAGTGCATATCTTTTGCTATATCTACATAAGGTCTTGGTTCTCTGAATCTAGCAATACTACAGAAATTATCTATAAATTCATCGCCAGATGTTGTATACTTAAGTGAACCTTCATTACTTAAAGTAACATTTGTAGCTTTTTCAGCTTCTTTAATAAAGTCAGAATACATTTTAAAATTCTATAGTTTTTAAAGTTAATATTTGCTGTGTGTATTCTCGTACAGATGGTTATAATTTTTAATGAAATATACAATACTTCTTATAATATAAAATTTGCAGTAAACCATCTTAAATAGTAATCCTTGTAAGATTCGAACTTACATCTAACTTTTGTAAAAGTTATGTTTTAACCAATTAAACTAAAGGATTTATGACTATTCATATGAATAGTCGCTTTTCACTTAAAACCAATCGTCGAAGGTATAATAGGATTCGAACCTATATTACTATTAAATAATCACACAAATTTTAATAGCGTTTTACACCGCTGAACAAATTAATGTTCTTAAACTATATACCCTACTTAAAAACAACCCTATGGAGTAGTCCTTGTAGGACTTGAACCTACGACTCCTACAATATCAGTGTAGTACTCTACCAACTGAGTTAAAGGACTATATAAGTGAGTACTAAGCCCCCACTTACGGCTTAAGAAGAAACCACCTCTTAGGCAGCAGCTCTTATTGTATTATTTGTGCCATTTAATTGGCCACAGCCGTCTCGTCAAACATCTCCTCCGCCGTCAAAACCTAGTAGCCCCATAAATTGACGTATGCTAATCTGGATAATATCATAAATTTGCATTTCGTGGAGCTAATGGGAATCGAACCCATGTCCGAACAGTTTCAATCATTGAGTCATCAACAACTGCTTGTAGTCCCTGGCAGAGTTGAACTGCCGACCTTCTGAATATCAGTCAGATGCTCTAACCAACTGAGCTAAGGGACTATATACTATCTATACTCACGTACCGATAGTTTCAAAAAATGAACTGAAATAACTTATTTGTAGATACATTAGGATTCGAACCTAAATCTCTATTACGATTGTTATGTCTAATAAATAAAATCTTAAAAATAATGATTAAACTATGAGTAAAATAATAGTGTTTTATCTTTTTGTACCTCTGTACTATTTTAAACTATGTATCTAGACACCTTCTTTCGAAGGCTAAACACTATTTTCACAAACTGTGTTTATATTAACAATTAAAATGTTGAACCGTCATTCTAAGGATTCAAACAAATCTAATTTCTCCTTATAGGAACTACAGTAAGTTATGAACTTACTTCTTTCTTATACCTTACGCACTTTTCACGTAAGCATATAAGAATGTTTTAACACATAAACTATGTAGTTCTTAGAATTTCTAAGGTATGAGATCTGTTATGTTTATATTACCACATGTCTTTATTTTATGGCGCTACATATTAATAAGTATCCATAATATCTACAATACCTGCATTGTAGAGATCCATTTCATACTTTCTTTTTTCATAGTCCAACTTATATATTAAGTCTTCTATGTGTTGTTGTATGAAAGCTACCCCTTCTTCTAAAGACGTTTTGTCTCCATTATAGGGTATATTTAGATCTTTCTCTATGTCATTTACTATCTTTGAGATAGCTTTGTATACCGCTGCTTTGGAAACATTCGGGTATTTTTTAAGAGGCTTATTGTATATATCTGAATACACATTCAATATATAGTTACAGACAATTTCCTCTCTTGATGGGATGCGTTTATTTAGTTCTCCTTCTTTGGAGTAGTATTCTATTGTTGTCGCATCTTTGAAGTTTCTGAGAATTTCTTTTGCTTGAAATTCTCCTTCTTCTTTTGTCCTTACTTTTTTAGTACGGATTATTTTTTCCCCATCCGTCAACGTGATTTTATAGATGTAATCCATTTTATGTAGTCGTTATTAAAATTCTAGTATTCTACAATGATATACTATTTGTAAAGGATCACTTGCATTAATCCATGTAAAATGATCTTTATCGATAGTACTCATTTTTACATCGTCTCCCAATGATCTAAAAACTTCCTTTCTATTAAGAAAATTAAGTTTTGCATCTGTAATAGATTCATAACATTCCATAGAAAGAACATCATAAGATTTTGGATCATCTGAATACTCAATTACTGTAATCATGATATTTGCTTTGTAATATAGTTACTTCTTCAGCTATACTTGATACATATTCATCAATTTCTTGACGTTGATAGAAATCAATGAAATCTTCATTATAGAGACCATCGCTAATATTAGCCGAGATCTCATCTGCAAGATCTACTACTTGTAGTAGTAAATCCTGCAGATTGTCTAGATCTTGATATAACATTAGTTTTCTGTATTATTAGATACTCCATTTATTGTCCTGCATAACATCTACTAAATTATCTATATATTTAATAATATTATGCGCATAATCTTTAAGAGTATGTCCTTTACATTCTATATCTAGAAACATATTAATACAGGTATAAATCAATTGACCATAGATATACGCCTCATTAATATGTTCTTTAACATATTGACTCGCATCACCTTTTTCAAAGCCTTTATAAGAATTATCTTTTATACGATTGTAAGCACTTATGATACAATCAATATATTTTACCTTATCAAGACAATTTTCATTAGACTTTATAAAATCAATAAGTTTAAGAAAAGAACCAGTTTTATCAGTCATTTTTTCTACTATCTTTTTTGCTTTAGGCAAATTATGACGGACATATACTTCTGGATGTGTTGTAGATATGAATGATGTTCTTCTACTTATTTTAAAGATATATTGAATACCTTTAAAAAGTTCATACATATACTCTTTAAGATACTTTGAGAGTTCTAGAATATTATTACGATCGCCTTCAAAAGGTTTGTTATAATATTCTTCAGCTGAATCAAGATAGTGTAAAGCACAATGACATGCTTCTTCTTGATATAGATGGATAACTTCTATACTTGGTAAATCTGTGGGTACAGATGCATACTTTTTGATAGCTGTAGAAACCTTAATAGTATTATCTGCATTTCCAACTTCTCCATAATAAATAAAGTATTGTACGTTTATTACATTAGGAAAATTGGATAGTCTTGTAGCTTCTTCGTGAATTTCTTTAGAAGAAGGAAATTCACCGAATGTATCGGAATAATTATTTCCGATACATTCTAAAATGAATTTCACCAACATATGTTTATACGGCTAACTTTTTGTTCGACTGCAAGAGTTTTCATTATTTTTTTATAATGATATATTGCAGTATAAAGATTCTTTTGCAGATAATTCGCAATCTTTACAAGATTTTTCCATTCTTCTTCTTTGATCGCTTGTTTGTTAAGGATGAATTTGCAAAACTTTACTTTCGCAAGTCCTTTTTTCATAGCTTGATCTACATTGCTGCCAAGATAGAGGAACGCTTCTTCGTCTGTCGCTTTCTCCGGAATTGGAGAAATTGTCAATATGACACTGATAGCATCACATTGTTCTTTTAGTTGTTTATCCATTTTTACCAATCTGTTTCAGGTTTTTCAAGTAGTATTACTCCGTTTGATACATAGAAACAAGTAGAAGATATTCTTGTTGATGATTCTACAGCTTTTTGTTTGGCTAATTTTTTATTGTAGCTTTTCTTAACAGAAGTTGCTGTACGTTTCCGTGATTCTGAAAGAATTTCATTAAAAGATTCTTCAGATAGTTCTCCTACTAAACAGAAAGTTTTATTTCTGCAAATTAAGAGATTTTTGAAAAGAAGCCATATGTATGGATTCTTCGGACAACCACATCCTTTTAGAATATATTGCCATTGTGTTGCAGTGAGCCATACTCCTGCAAATACATTGATCTTTTTTACTGTGTGCATTTTTAGTTGTTTTTAAGTTATTATTGTGAAGTATTTTAGTTAAAAGCCTCTATACCACGTCAAGGTATACTTCTCATAGAGGATGCGCACTATTACTAATGTAATAGTGTCTATAATACAATAATAACGTATGTATTATAAATACTCTCAAAATTACTCAGGTCGTAACTATCCTGAAACCTCCTAAAAGAGGGTTACTCTTTATATATAATAATCGTTATATTATTATACACAGAGCCTGTATTTGCATTATTATAACAACTGCAGTTTTATTATAATAATGTCCACAATATACTCTGTATATTGTGAATCTTCTCTATAAGAATAGAGAAGAACTTTTTAAAACTTAACTATTACCACTTTATTTCTTGTGAGCGTCCATTATTAGAAATAATAGTACACTTATTTATACGTCCTTTATGAATAATTATCCATTGGGCATCTTTTTCTGCTTCTCGCAAATAATCTTTGTAATTACCTGCAATTGTATCGCCATCAACAGTGTATACTTCTAACTCTGCATCTAATGCAAATAGTGCTGCTTTAATTTCAGCATTATTTTCATTACAATATTGATATTTAATAAGATCATATACTTTATTAACGCGTTCTTTGAAAGTATACTTTTCTTTAGCTTCAAGATAATTACACTTGAAAGCATTCTCAATCAGGTCTATATATTTAGACCCGATTTGAATTTTAATAAATTCATATCTATTCATTGAATTAATTTTAAGTGATTATAAAAACTATAAGCGGCTCTTATAGGACTCGAACCTATTGATTAACAGTCAATTGCTCTACCATTGAGCTAAAGAGCCAATTATAATACACTTACATAATGAAAATTAAACTATCTCAGAGTCCCGTGAATTTCATTAAGTTTTATGCGTAACGAATTTTGGGTCACTGATAGCACCTCCCATTTAACAAATGGTTGTTCTCTTCATTCTTCAGTGTATTATTTTGTTGTACCCCTAGTGGGACTTGAACCCACACAGCCTATAATGGCCAACAGATTTTCATATGCTTTTAAGGCACTTGGACTATGTTATCTCCATATTCATAGAACTTAGGAGGTGGGTATATAGTCTCTACACATTTATGAATAATTCATATTCAATTTAGCTCGGCGTTCTACATAATTATAAGGCTTATGTCATTCACCGAATTAGCCCACTTCTACATTTCAAATTTCTTTGAATGCACTCTTACCTTTCAAAGTCTGTCTTGTCTACCTATTCCAACATAGGGGTGTTGTGTAGGTCTTTCCCTACTGTCAGAACTTATACTAATCTGAGAGTTCTATCAGGTTACTGCCGCAGTAACTACGCTAATTCATTTTTATACTTTGGAATTAGTAAGAAAAGTGGTGGATTAGTTAAGGAACATCTGCTCACGTTCCTTGATCCACTTTTCAAAGTATTTTTTTTCTTCTTCGATGATTTCTACTAATGCAGAAGCAGGAATCGGTTGAAGAATAATTATCTTTTCCATTGCAAATATAATTAAAATGTGATTACTATAAAAGTTAACAAATGTTAACAATATAAAGGATTGTTAAGATAATTATTGCACATACAAATATAAGACAATAATTTTTTGTTTCGTCGTTCATAATGTTGTTTTTTAGTGTGACTACCTATCTTCACAGACTAGTAGTTTCGTCTTAATCTTCCAAGACTCATCAGACACTTTTAATAGTCCACCCATAATTCCCACAAGCAAACTTAAATGTGCTTGCTTGTTGATATGTAGGAAACTTCTTTATAAAGTTTCCATGGCTATCTAATACTAGATACATAGCAGTGGAACTATTTGTTCTTCTGGCAAGTAATAACGATACTCCTTGCCAGTTTTTTTCGAAACTCGGAGAATGAAATACTTCCATACTCCTTTCTTGTTGAGGATTTTATAGATAGGATAAAGATTCCCATCTCGGTCTTTCCACATGTAGCCTGTATTAATAGGTTCAGGCTTAGATTGCGAGAGGATATTACCTTCTCGGATTATTTCTCCATGTGCCATTACTCCTGCAACGGAGAACATAGCCATAAGGAGAAATATTAAAACGATCGCTAAACGATCAGCTATTTTCTCTTTCATAAAGATATTCTTTAATATTTTTTACTATTTCGTGCAGTTTAGGATCTAGTAATGTGAATTTACACACTACATATCCTAGTAGGATACATACTACATTGAATAGCATGTTTCCATAATTAGCCGCTGTTGCCCAAGATCCGTATAGGATGACAACAGCAGCTATTATGAATGTACAAAAACCTATCATTTTGCATATTTTTTATATACAGCAAAATAGAATACGGAGAATCCTCCAAATATTAGGAGAACATTGACTATAGGATTCCCAAATCCCATAGTTATTGCACATGTCCCATATAAGGACATTAGCAATCCTATAAAGATTACCATTTTACTGATATTGTATCTCCATCTTCAAACTTAGCAATATATTCTTTTATATCGCCATTTATAAAGATACCTATTTTGATGTCTTTTTCGTGTGACTTTATATAGTCACTCGCCTTGCCAGCGATGGTGTACATACCATTGATTGAGAACACATCCAAGGTGCTATCAATCATGAAAAGTGCCATTTTGATTTCGACTTCAGCACATTCTGTGAAGTCATCTTTGATGTCCTCGTATACTTCGTTAATACGATGTTGGCGAGTATACTTGTTTTTTACTTCAATATAATTCATATTGAAGTGATTTTCGATAAGATCTATATACTTAGATCCTATCTTTGTTTTTACAAACTCGTAGTTGTTCATTGTTGTATTGATTTTAAGTGATTATAGGAACTATACTTTATTCTGTTACCAAGAAAAGTCTTTATAATAGTCCTATACTATTATAAAACGAAAACTCCGTGAAAGCTCTGCTCTATCGAACAAAGCCAGGTACACTCACGATGAATCCATCCTTACGGATGCATGCAGGGTGTCCCGTTGCAGGTGCTACACAGTCTGTACGTCCTGCAGCCTTAGCTGCAGAAAGCACAAGTGCAGATACTACAAACAGGGTGCCTTCCTGTGGTTCAGGAAGTCCCTGGATGTCACCGAAGTGTACATCACAGACCCCATTAGTATCAAATGTGCTAAAGGTGTTGGCTACACGAGCTATTCCTACAGAGGGAAGCTCTACGCCGCCATTCAACACAATTGTATGGGGCGTGAAGTTAGCAAACTTCATAATTACAAATATTTGTAGAATTTTAGTTAAAAAGCCCTCATACCACGTCAAGGTATTCTACTTAATGAGGGTATACTCTCCGAAAGGATTCGAACCTACAAATAATGCTTTATATAACATTACTCCTAACCATAGGAAAGAGAGTACATTATTTCTTTACACATTTAAGTGCTGTAGTTTGCGCAATACTACCTTTTAGAATAAGATTCAAATTAAATAATTTGAATAATATCTCAGGAGCAAGTTCAAGAAATATAGAATTATATCTTGCTACTGTCTCAAAGTTTTAAGAGAACCTCCAATACACTTTTTTTCAGCTAACTAAGTGCTGGAGATTATATTAAATGAATCCTTACTCTAAAACTCTTTGTGAGAGAAACTTGTAAGGATATAAGTTTTTTATATTTTCTTTGCTTTTTGTCTATGACCTTGAGAAGTATAACTCAAGTCTTCTTCATCCCCTCCATATCAGAGCGTACTCTGGATCTTTGGGGTCGAAGAAATTTTCAGGAAGTGGCACATTGGTTCCGCAGATGCTTACCCAATTACTACTACCTCTTTTGCAAGTATAGATAGTATTGCGTAAGCCATCTTCTTTATCAAACCACTCTGAATCATAGGGTTTTAACCCTATTTCTTTGTGGAGCTGATCGAAGATTGCTTCCCAATTATTGGATGCCTGCATCCATGCCTTAGCAACTTTGTGTGCTAAAACAAAGGAGACACCATAGCTCTTATATAGAACTTTTGCTAACTTCCTGGTTCTTTTTTTTCTTGTTGGCATTTTTTAAAAGTGAGCAGTTTATACTCATGCTCAGGAGTTTCGATTAACATTCGATCCACATTTTTTCCCAGTACCCCTTAATACTGAGACTGTCTCCATATACCACTTCATTTGTGAGCATATTATAGCCTACTCTTTTAAAGTGATTCCATTCTGCTAATTTTATAAAATTAGCATAATGGTTATGAAGAACAATAGGATCATTAGTTTCATAAGCACAGTAAATAAGAACATCTTCTGTGTCTCTTCCATTAAAATGGATCATTCTCATCAATTTCATTTTACATAATCTATTACATGAAGAATAAAATATGATTTAAAGCCTGCATTTATAGCCCATTCACGAGCTGCATCTTCCGATACAAATTGCCCAAAGAGATTATCTCCATTAAAAATAGAATACCACATAATTATATGACGATTAACTTAACATATCGTGAAGTTTTAAATGATTAACTACCACTTTATAAAAAAAGTGATAGTTTCGTCCAGGTCTCATCAGAATCTGATTTTTACGACTCCCTGGATGTCGCCTATAAATTAATTATATGTAAATATAAAAAAATTTATAGGATTTATAAACCTATACACATATTATTATATTCAACTAATTTTTTGAGAAAAATCGAATTGAATAAAAATGAGAAGAAATGTGAAGTAGAAGATACCATCCTACTTCATTTTTCTCCCCATGAGCTATATTAGACAAACAAAGATAGGATTTATCTTCTAATTGTAGAAGACTTTTTCCTACCTTTGTTGCCGATACAGTTCGTAAATGCCCTTTATTCGGGCAAGAGTTCCAACTCATAGAGTTGGGTGTTTCGTGTTTCGGATGTTCCAAAACGGCGAATTTGAACATCCCATACCGATTTTACCTTTACAAATCGGTTTTGAAGACCTTCCCAAGCTTCCTGCTTAGTATCGTAGCTGCGCCATGCATCTACAAAACTACCTTTACAATACTGACGATCACCTACAGGTACAAGATCATCATCAACCTGTTGGGCAGTCTTTGTAAATGTTGATACATATACAGGACGAACCTTTGTACCCTTTTCAAAAGTACAAAGGAATGCAGGAGCCTTATTAAAACTCCTGTTTTCATATAGTTCATCCCCTTTTGCAGGTATCTGAAACACATCTCCTTGATTAAGGTATTCAACCTCAACTTGAGGCATCGGACCATTCAAGACCGTGATTTTAACAAGGTTACTAGCTTTTGCAACCTTGTGAGCGCGAGCCATTTCCTCATCAGTGGCTGGCACAAATTTTTCTTTTTCTTTTGCCATACTTAATAAAATTTTTAGGCGTTATACATATATGGTGTAGGTACACCGTCAATAACTATCGCGGTATACACCGACTAGGTACAATTTCACTTTCTGTGTCGAATGTCCTCGAGAGTGTGTAGAGGAAAAAAGTAGAGAAAATGCGAAGAAAACAAAAAAATATGAGAACGCAAGAAAAAAGAAAATGCAGGGAAAAAAGAAAGGCTAACGCCCTATTCCAAAGAATAGAACGTTAGTCATTAGATAGAGAGGATTACAGTTTTTTCAAACGTGCATCCTCGGGAGCAGCTTCCGCGCCGTTTTTGTACGCCTCAAAGACGCGACCAAGACCTCCTTTTGTGCCTTCGTATGGCACTACTCGCAAAGTCAATTTAACACCTGCGAGAGCCGTAGCAATAGCAACGGCGGCGTCAAATTGGTCGCCATCTTTTGCAGCAGCGGCACGGATTGCATCCGCAAGCGTACCTTGTGGGGTAAGGACGCCCTTGGATGATAGGACGGGGCGCACAAACCGCCCTATTGGAACGGTTGTAAATGATGCGCCCCTGACGAGCAGGGCGGCGTACGTGCCTTGTTTCCCCGTGGTTTCGTTCTTCCACTCGGGAGCGTCTACGCCGATAACGGTGAAAACTTCTCCGTCTTCACCTGAGAACCCGGCACTCAGCCAGGTAAGACGACGACCTTTTAGCGTCTCTGCCGAGGCGGTCGTCTTGACCTCGTCAGTTGCGGGCTTATTGGTGTTGCCGCGACCATTACCGTTTGCCATATGTGTATAGGTTTTAACGGTTCTGCGCAATATTACGCATCGATATTTATAGGTGTATATATTGATTAGGTACATTTTTATATGTTACAGTCCCCCTGACTAGGTACAATTTTACTTCCAGCATAGTGTTAGCAAATTTAACTTGTTAGCACTTTTTAATATTTATCCTTGTAATTATCGTAATTTATTAAGTTTGTTTAACATTAAAAATTTGCGCACGTCTTAAAAAATGCCGTACTTTGCCTCAAATAAAGGAAGTAATGTTGCTTCCTTATAAACCAAAAATAAAATGATAAACAAAAAAACAACTCCACAAGTAGACGAAAAAGGCCTATCGTTTTCTCCCATATATTCGATAGTATGCACCTACGTCGATGGCAACGCTATGCAGCAAGTAGTAAAAACATTGCATATTGAAAAATATGTGCGCGAAATGATAGAGAATGACGGCAAGGTAAATAATCAGCTACTTTCAGCCGTTGCTCTACGCATCAATTCTAATGTAGTTGATAGCGTTGCAGCTGTGCGAAACTACAAAGATACTGCAACGTGGTATTTCACCACTAAACGATATATCAAAGGTGAGCCACTAAGGTAAGAATACCACGCCCCAATCACAAAAGCCGTGCCTAAAAAGGTGCGGCTTTTATTGTGTGGCTGTGGATTATGTAAGTAGCTGAGAGTCAAGGGGATAGACAACTTGTGTATATAACTGACTAGGTACAATTTGAAAATAGTTTTGGAAAGTTGAAAACTTTTTCAAAACGTTTTCCCACTCCCACCCCCAGGGGCTTCGGGAGGGGGATGTACCCCTACTTTTATAAAAAATTAAAAATTTTGTACTTCTGTATTTCTAAAATTTTAAAAATTTTTAAAAGTGTAAGAGAATTTCCGTGGCAGTGTATAATAAGAATCTTGCCACGCAAAATTTTTCTAAGATTAACTTAATATATAATTAAAAAATTTTTAAAATAGAAAGTAAAATAATAAATTTATTCATTCTATTTTAAAATACAGCTTTAATTTTTCATGAAGCCACTTTCATAAATTCAACATTTCGAGATTAAAATGCAAGGCTTTAAGTATAGTTATTGTATAGTTAAGTATAGTTAGTATGCAGTATATGCGCAGATCGTATCACTATATGCGCACACTCATTCCATATATGCGCACCCTGCGCATATACTGATATGATATTAATTTTGATACAATTAAAAATTGTATTATATTTGCTTTATGAAAAATAAACAACACTACCAACTACCAAATGAAATGGGCATCAATCAATTACGCCCAAAAGATCAATTAGTATATGTAGCTTTGAAATCTTTTGATGGGAAAAATGGATGTTTTCCATCTTTAGTAAAGATTAGTGAGCGAGTTGGAGCAAGTATTAATACAATACGTGCAAGTATACAAAGATTGATAGAAACAGATTATATTACAGTTACTAAAAAAGGAAGATGTTCTTATTATAACTTTAATAAGTATAAAAATTTTGAACCATTTAGCCCAGAATTTTTGAATAATAAAAATATTTCTACAACTACAAAAGCCTTTATAGTTGCGACTCAACAATACATGTATAAAGATCAAGAAAATTATGGAAAACTTTCTTATACTAATAGAGAGCTATCTAAGAAAATAAATATGCCTGAAGCAACCATAAGATTGTGTAATGCAGAATTAGAGAAGAAAAATTATCTAAACGTACTTAAAAATGAAAGTATTGATCCAATTTCAGGTTGCAAAACTGACACCAAACTTTATAATTTAAATGAACTCGGACAAGCTGTTATTTGGGCATTACAAAATCACGAAGAACGTATTACTAAAACTGAAGCAACTGTATCTGAATTACAAGATAAAATACTAGCTATGGATAAAAAATTAAAAGAAAAGGATAAATTGATAGAATGCATCCAAAAACAATTAAATATAAAAATAGAACCCGAAGCAGATTTCACTCTCTAACATTATTTAACTTTTCATTTTTAATAAAACTTATTATATTTGCAGTATGAAAAATATGGAAGAAATTTTAAACGCACTCCTTAATGGAGAAATAAAGAGTCTCGAGTACTCATTTATAGATGGTAAAGAAACACTTAAGATTAACGGCGAAGAAATTAAAAATGAAGAAGAAAGTAAGATTCAATCTCTTATAAAAGAATATAAAGAAAATATTGAGCTTCTTGATGATTGTACATTTGTAGAGGTTCTTGATGAAACCCCATTTGATCTCAAACATTTTGACACCCTTCTTAATAAGAAATCTCTTACTAAAGAAGAATCGGCCTATGTGGAAGAAGCTATTAAACATATGAATAATTCTATTCATAATAAGTTAGAAGAAAAGATTAAAGATCTTACTGAACTTATTAAGAAGTTTTAATAAGATAATTGGGGTATACTTGTAATGGTTAGCAAAGAGGTCTCTTAAAATAGGAGCTTTATATAGAAATATATAAATGAATAATTCCGCTAACAAGCCGAAACCTTTTATATAGAAATATATAATTTGGCGAGGACTCTCTAAATTCAGTTTTATTGATAAATGGCGTAGAGACTATACACGGAATATCTAAGTCCTTAATGGATATGGTAATGAAATAGTCCAGACTACAACACCTAAGTCTTATAAAGATATGGTGGTTTATTTAAAAGTAAATGTAGTATGAAAACCTTTAGTCCTGGTTCGAATCCAGGTACCCCAACATTATGAGAGTTAAATTTAAATATAATGGAATTACTTATTATCCTAAAGATCCAGATAAAAAACTAAAACAACTTGGCATTACTTGGGATGATGTAGAACTTATTAAAGAAGAAAAAATAGTAAAACCTATTGAACTCATGGATATTAAATTGTATTATTTTGTAAATAATATTGGACAATCTATTACTTCCATAAATCCAGAATGTCCAGTAGGTTTTACTGAGACTACTAAAGAAGATTTACAAAAGATATGGCTAGCCAATAAAATGAAGAAATCTATTGATATGTTGAATGATATATGGAATATGATAAATGATTTGAATCTTAAAGATTCTCAAGAATGTCTATGTTGGCTTGATAAGATAAATGAAATATCAATTAGAAATTAAAAAGGAGATCTTAAACAGACCTCCTTTTATTGTTTATGAAATTAGGAACACACAATTCAATGTCTTATGCTAAGCCTAGAAAATGGCTTCACAGACTCTTTCATTTCATCAGTAAATGTCAAAGAGTAGATATTAAAGATCAATATGAAAAGTATGGTGCAAGATTATTTGATTTACGTTTAAAATATAATTGGAAAAAGAGATACTGGACATTTGCACATGGTGCAACAGAATATGAAAGTAATATAGAAGATATTTTGAACTATCTAAATAATAAAAAAGATTGTTATGTTAGATTAATGTTAGAATATAATCATCCAGTAAAACATATAGATCAAATATCGGATATGTTTAGTTTATTAGTAACCAGTTTTATAAAGATATATAAAAATATTAAATTCTTTGAATTTACTAGAAAATATGATAAAAAAGTTTTATTAAGATCTGGTTATATTCCAACATACTATCAAGCTGTATCTTCAACAACTTGGAAAATATGGGATGATTGGTATCCTTATCTATATGCTCACAGATTTAATAAAGAGAATCTAGAACAAGGTACTAATAAAGAATTTTTATTACTTGATTTTATTGATATAAATTAAAAAAGGAGGGTCGCATCGACTCTCCTTTTTTATTTAAAATACCTACGGATTTTGAATTAATTCATATAAATATCTATATCCGCCTGGTGTATCCTTCATAAGTTTTAAATGATCTTCAGCATAAATACCAAGTTCCTTATATTTATCTATATTATTAATAAATTCATCAAATGTCATATTTCTCCAATCTGGGAATTTAGCTTTAAACTAATTTATAGTAGCCCTTACTTCTGGCATAGTAAAAGAAATAGATTTTTTGCGCGATAGTCCGCGAATTTTATGTGAAAAATCTTTACTAAATCGTTCATATGGATTAAATATTTCTGCATTTTTATATATTGATCTTATAAAATCATCTGTACCATGTGAGGAAACTTCATGAATTGCAATTGATGCATCTTGGTTTATATCTGGAAATCTATATCTTGAAATCTATTTTTTAATAGGGGTTTTTGCTATTTTATCATACCACTTAATTAATTTAAATGGCACAATCCGTGGGATAGATCTAGTAATTAATGTTGGATCAATATAATTTATTCCTGTATCATAATGGTGCATTCCCTTCCAGAAGTTACCGTGAAACATTTCTTTTATAGTATTTGATTTAAATACTATCGGTAAATTTGAGCGTTTTCCAAAAGAAGTATTAAGATTTTTAAAAAATATAGATTCTGGAACATCTATAACATCTGGAAACTCTGTATGTTTGGATAAAAATTCAGTATGTCCTTGTAATTGTGGTTTTATTTCCGTAAGATAAAAATTATTAGCTCTATCATTTAAAATTTCTAATTTTTTCGACCTAGGAGATTTTAAATATTCTAACTATTGCGCACTAAGCTACCCAGGATATTCTCGTAAAAATTGATTTAAACCAATACGTGGATTGAATACTTTACGTACTCCTTTACCTAATAATTTAAGTCCCGGTACTCCAACATTAAGAAAATCTAAAGTATTCCACCAACTTAATCCTTCAGGACTATTATAATCATCATATAGATTCATTAGTGAAAATCCCTAAGATACTCCTGGTATCATATATCCAAGGAAGTCGAAACCTGGATTTTCCTCTCTGGTACGTCTTACATAATCTACCCCTCTTTCAAACCAATTATCTCCAATAATAGGACGTCTTGCCCAAGTTTTATTAGTCCATTCTTTATTGTAATTCTCTAAATTAGTATCATTATTAGCTGGCATTGCTCTGTATGGCTATACATCTTCAGGAAGCATCGTATCGCTAACTAATGATACTTTTTCATTTAATATCTATGTTGGATTCTATTTAATATTAGTTTCTTTAGGTAAAATTGAATATTTATCCGCCAACCCACTTAAATAATCTTCATAAGCTTGATTATACTAATTAGGGGTAATATATCCTTGTCGTAAAGCATTATCTGCATCAGTAGAATGTACTGCCCCTAATGTTACGCCTTTAAGTTCTGGATGATACTTATATAATGATTTAAGTCCATTATTATAAACTAGATTACCAAATTTTATAGGAGAATTAGCTTCTAATCTAGTTATTGGGCGTGTGTATTGTACTTGGTATCCTTTAAATTCGCTCATTGTTTTTTAGAAATTAATTTACCTCCGTTCTTTTCTTTATAAATAAATGGATGTGGGTGAATTGGAATTTTCTTATTATTTTTTACCATCCACTGTAATGGCCTGCCACCAACTGCAGTTGCTCTAGTAAGCTATCCTAATGGCGTAGTATTATAGAATTGAGTAATTTCTCTTTGTGCTTGCTCAGGAGTTACAGTATTAGAATTTGCAGAAAAATATCCAGGAGCCATTGGATTATAAGTAGCCTATATAGTAGCATACGCATTTTTAGCTTTCTACTCTGCTTCTGCTTCTTCAGTAGATCTTAAAGTATCCTGTCTTTTAGAAACTATGCCCATTTTTCTTTGATTTTCTTCATACTATCTTTGTGCCCTATTTCTTTCTATCTATTTATCATCTAATATTAGTACATCTGGTGTATGCTTTAATTGATTAAAATAAGCATTTCTATTTGTTGTCCAAGTAGGTTTATTTATCAAAGTAGGAGCTACTAAATTACTATATTTAGGAGTTGTATCTTGATATTTTATATGAACACCTTTATTATTTTGAGCAAAATTTCTTACTTCATTATAATCATTTGATGTAAGAACAACTCCTTGATAATTTGGATCAAATACAATATATTTATAATTTTCAGGTTTATTACTTATTGACATTATTTAACTTATTTAATTTACCTCCATTTTTATATTCTGTTGAATTATTCATTAACGAAGCTCCTATTCCAATAAAAGGTAATATAGCATATCCTCTTTTAGCTAAAAAGGTTAACCAATCCCAGCCTTTATCAGATAAAACATCTGTTCTCTGAGAGTTGCCTACAATTTTATTTGCTAGTTTAAGATTCTCTTCAGTTATTGGAAGCTAGTGTTGGGCCAGCCAACTTTTCATAACTATTAAGTCTGCGCGAACTTCGCTTGGATCGAACAGATATTCAAAAGTCTCATTTCCTATTAATTCTTCTAATGGTTTATTAAATAAATCCTGTCTTTTTGGAATTGCATACTGATAATATTCACGTGCAGGTAATAGATACTCTGAAAGGTGCCCCGCAAGCTCGTGATTTGCTATCTGTGGGATACGTAAATTTACAAGATCTAAAGTAGATCCTAATTTCGATAATTGCAAGGGATCAACAACAGGATGTCCTTCTCCATCTTTATATATTACCTGCGCTGGGGCATCTAATCCAAACTAAGTACGTGGTGATACCCAATAAGGTTCTTTAGAATATATTTCTCTGAGATGTTCTAAATCTACCATATGCTACTTAAAGGCCGCGTTCTTTATAAAAAGACCCGTTTCTTTGGAGTCTATTAAAGGATCGAATGGAGGTTTATTTTTCGGAGAAAGTCCTAATCTGAGATCAATATTTCCATATAATTCTTTTAATTTAGGTCCTACTACACGATTAAACGCTTCATTCCCACTATAAAACATAAAAATTCCAAGATCTTCCGAACTAAGTGGGACAGTCAAGGGAGTAGTAGAATAATCAACTATTAAATCAACTATATTAGGAGCCCGGAAAGTATATTCAGGATCAGTAATCATAGCATCATATTCGGATTTTATCTCTTGCGGATCTTTTTTAGTCATCATATATTTAATCATATTATCTTCTTCTGGAAACTATGAATAATCATTTGAAAAAGATTCTTCTCCTGTATTTCTATTAAATCTTTTTGTAAATTTAGCTTTTTGGAGAAAAAGGGGAAACGAAGATCGAGAACCATTTACTGACCCGACTTCTACGTAAGGCCCAGTTCTCTATGTATCGTTTAATAGATTATATGCAAACTATTCTTTAGGTGCATAATATAGAGCAGGCCCATCTGCAAGAGAAAATTCTTTATAAAGTTTTCCAGTAAAAGGTAATTTAATAGGGTAATAAAATTCACTATTACTTATTGGTTTAGTAGGATCGAAATTAACTTTAGGACCATTAAAATCTACTAATATTTTCCCCTCTTTTTGAGGAACTGTTGCATAAATTCCCAAAGGATGCTTTTTATCAATATAATTTCTTAATGCAGTTTGCAACGGACCTGGCTCATAGGTAGGATTCCATAAATGACTACCTAATTCATTTTTAGATTCTATTCCTAACAATGTTTTTGCAGTCTTAGATAATTTATTGCTAGCTAAACCACCTCCGAAGTTTACAAGATAGGCTGGATTAGTAGATGCTCCAACAATTGATGCTGCTGTTGGGTCCCAACCTTTATTTACTAAATAATTAGTAAAATATTCAGTCCCAGACTAATCAAATGCTAGTTCTTGCGCATTATCATATATAGATCCAGCAATTAATGGTTTTATTATATAATTTTTAACAGAGTTTCTAACAACCGGATCTATTTTAGAAGATACTGCAGAAAATAATTTTCCAGCAGCTTCTGCATTCTTATTAGCCCCTAAAGTTGCTGCTGTAAATACTAAATCATTAATAAAATTTTCAGATGGATCTGATTTAGGATGTTGTTTAGCATACCAATCTTTTATAGCTAAAACTTGTCTATAATCTTCAGGAAGTATCTCACCTGTATTTTTATTTTTTCTTACATTTATAGTAGTTATTGGAGTTCTAGCTCCAAATCTATTATCTTCTACATTATAAGGTGTTGTTTCCCAATCAGGACTAGTTACTGTTAAAGTAGGCATTGGTCCTAATTGTGTATAAGAATTACTAACAGGATCGATTACATTTGGAACATAAATATCTCTAGCTTGTTCTACAGATACTGGTGTCCAAGAATTATCATCCGCTTGTTGAAATAATCCTTTTGTATTATCTCCTGCAGTATAATTTTCCCCATAAGTAGTTGTAATTTCCCTGCCCTTAATGGCTTTATCCCATTTAAATTTACGATTTTTGTCCATTGTTAAATGATTTCCAAATTCCTGTTACTGAATCTACTCCAAGTAAAATAGCTACTGCCCATATAAAAGTTTCTAATATATTTGGAGCCTATATACTCTATACTGTGCAATATATAACAGAGAACATTATTACTAAAAACCCAAGAACACCACATACTCTTTTAGAAGAAATTCCAGAATGTGATGTGATTATCTATTTTATAATATCTTTAACTTTCATAATATTTAATCCAATCAGATTTATTAATTACACTGCAATCTACTATTCTAATTCTTCCCAAACTATCCAACCCTAAATTATCTGGAGAAATATCATCAATTATTATTTCACCATTAGTATAAGCTCTATACTAAATAAATGGATTATTTAATATTCTAAATCCTTTTTTAAACATCATCTAATCTAGTTTATTAATATACTTATGAAAAGAATTCTAATTTAATATTCTTAATTTTTCTTGAATAAATACTGGTAGTAAAATTTGAGATATATTTACAAATCCTATTAATTTTAAAGGAGAAAAATAAGGCACTGTATTTTTAATATAAAATGCTTGTATTTCATTAAAATGTGGAATTTTTAACACTGTAAAATCACCATTATCAAAAATTTCCATTTCAGATCCTTCTTCTATTTTATAGGGATATAATATGTCTAGATTATCTCTAGATCTAAATACTCCGTAACATTTAGTATGATTAATACTCATTAGCATGGTAATTAATGCAGAGTTAGCTTCACTAGAGTATTGATAAGATTGAGGATTTGTATAAGTCATAAAAGAAAGTCCTATAACAACCACTATAGTAGTGATTGTTAATAGAACTCTCTTTATTATATAAAGTTTCATTTTTTACGTTTCTTAGATTTTGAGGTATCAACTCGCTATGTATAATCACGTTTTTCATTTTTAGGAATACCTCCTTCATCTTCGTATAAAGTCTGGTCAACATACATTGGCTCATCGATTCTCTGGTATCCTGATGTCCATGTTCTTCCAGGAACATTCCATCCTTCATCATCATATTGTTTATTCTAAGTTGCTCCAAAATTATATACACGTTTAATTTCATATGGGCCTGCCTAGAATTGCGAATTTGGATCCCCTTCATAGATCTAAGTTGTTCCTTCTGGTTGCTGAGAGTACCAAATTTCCCAAGGATCATAATAAGGTTTAGTTTGATCGTAATGAACTTCAAACGGAATTGGCGGAGGAGTAATAAGAGGGGCGTTATGCTAATTAAAAAGTAGTGGGAATCCATTACCATGGGACCTATCGAATGTATAATTTCTAGGCTATAGTTTACTTTTGGGATTTCTACCTAATGAAGTTGTTTCAGCTCTTACTGAGTAAGTGTTATTTCCAGATGCACGAGAAGTAACCCCCTGGCCAGCCCTATTAGGTTTACCAGTAGTCCATGATTTCTATCCTGATGTATTACGACCTGCTTTAGGAGATGAAGTATGTTCAACATATCGCGCACCAACGTACTATCCGCCAGGTAGTTTGGTTTCAATAGGCTAAATCAGTTTAACTGTTTCAACAGGCTGACCCTCATATGTTAATCCATACATTTTTGCATTATTATATCCAGCAGGAATACGATTCATGCTCCAATCACCCAGTCTAGATGTACTATAAGCACCTACCCATCCACCTGGATTGCTTGTCCATACTGGGAGTCCTCTAGCACCCGATTCGTATATCATTTCTTCCCAAGTTTTTCCAGTCAATGGTTCCATTACATAATTATTGAAGGCGTTACCCCCAACATGTCCACCTACTAGTCCTAATCCTAATCTTGTAGCACCTCTAGCGAGACCTTTACTAAATAATCCACTAAGACCAAGACCTCCAGCATATCCTAAAAAAAGATTGGCGGCAATATTACCAGCCATATCAGAACCCCATTTAAAAGGATTATCGTTAGTATAATATTTTGATAGCTCAAGACGTGCATCTCCAAATATTGGATTATTTTTACCTAGTGTGTCATCCCATAACATCTATCTGTGTTGTTGCGCGTAACTTTCTAATTCATTAGTAAGTCGCTGAACTTCGGGGTCATCATCTGTAGCGCCAGATGCTTTAAGTTGCTCAAGCTAATTTTTAATTTTATCAACAGTCCCTTTTCTATGTATGGTTACTTCCATTGGCATATCCATTTCATCCATCATTCCCTCTCGATAATAAAGAGGTTTACCCTGCAATTCTGGATGATACATATATAAAGTTGGAATATCTTCATATTCAGTTCCCTTATATGTAATATATTCAGCATCTGGTTTCATTTTTTCACCAATTATGTCGCCGCCTTTATTTTTACCTCTATAAAGTACTTTATAAATTTTTCCATTTCTTTTAATATACTCATTATCAGCATCATCAACTAAAAATCTTCCAGATGGTCGTAACTAATCTGGAGATATATCTGATAGCTATATATCATAATCTCCGCGCATCGCTTCAGTTCTATTACTTACTGCATTTTCATTGTGTGGAGGTGTTGGATTTTTTGATTCAATATACTAAATAGCATCCAAATACGGCTAATAAAATTCACCGACATCTCCATTTTCCACAGCATTTGCAAAATCCTATTTTGCTTCATCTGGCCACTACTTATATTCTTGTACTAATTTCACAGCATCTTTATATTTCTATTTTCGGTGATCTTCTTTAGGTTTTTCGTTGTCGTCTGGTATTACAATCTTTTTACCAGGTATTAATAAACTATTTTGTTTTAACCCATTAGCCTAAGCAATTTCTGCCCATCTTGTTCCCCTGCCTAGTATTTTTTTACTAATGCTCCATAAGGAATCTCCTTTTTTAATTGTATATTCCATTATATAAAAATTATTAATAACATAATAATTTGACCAATAGTCCCACCAATCATTGTAGCAGCAATATCTAACCAATCAAATTTATTTCCATACTGTTTATCTTTAAATTCCATTCCCAAGGCTAAACCAAGTACAAATAATATTGTTAAAAATAAGCCACATGGGATAGCAAACAATAAATGTTTTAGACGATTACTTTCTAATAACTAGTTCATGTTAAAGTTGTTTTTATACTACTATATATTTTTCTAATTGAATTCATATATTTTTCTTGATCATTTGTAGATTTAAATACTTCATATCCTTTACTTAGGACATGGTTCCAAAATTGATATGGTTGTGTTGAACTATATGAATTAAATGCATTATATCTTTTATTCTAAAGTAAAGTAACTATATATTTACAATAATCTGATATAGAATCAAAATTTCTATATTTTCTTTTATTTGGTTTATCGCCGACAGCAGTAACTCCACCATAATTAAACTTTCCAGATAGTTTAGTTCCCCATCCAGATTCCATAGCAGCAGAAGAAGTTAATATATATGAATAATTGGGATCTAAGCCCTACTTAAATAATTCTTTTCTAAAAGTATTATTCATAGTAACTATAAAATTATTTTTATTTGTAAAAATTCCAGATTTAGGAAGTTCATCTTCACTTCCCAACACTCTCCTTATATTTAATCCACTAGTTTGTTTTAATGGTCTCTCTACTATACCAGTTTTCCTACTTGCTGCTTCTACAACATATATCTACCCATTTTCTATTTTACTAATCATTCTTACATGCCCCCCAGAAGGACTTTGTGAAGAATGCGTAAATACTATATCTCCTGGCTATACTTCATCTAAATTAACTCTTTTCCCTAATTTTGCCATTTGAAGACTAGTTCTTGGCAAAGAAATTCCATTTTCTTTATATGCCCATTGAATTAACCCAGAACAATCAAATCCTTTTCCTGGAGTAGCCTACGCGTATACATATGGAGTATTTAATTGTGTTCTAGCTGTGTTTACAATATCCTCTCCTTTAGTAGTATTTGAAAAGTCGGAATTATCAAATAATTTTGAACTGTTGTCAAATAATAATAAGTTATTATCAAATAACGGCGGACTTTCTATTCCAGAATATCCAAATATGTCATTCTAGCTTCCAATTGGAGAATCAAGAACAGGATTAATGCTTGAATCTAATCCTATAGGAGAAACTATGCCTTCTGAAATCATTTTTTCCATTTTCTAGCATTTTCAGCAAAGATAGCTCGTTTTCTTAAAATAGGATTTGAACTATTTTTTGCTCGTTGAATACATTCATTTGTGACTTTTCCGTCACAATACTAAGTAAATTTTCCTCTATTCTTTTTTTTAATGTGAATCTTATTTCCGTCTTTATAACTATCTATTATTTCCTAATTTAATATAAATCTATTGCTATCACAATAATTTTTAAATTTTATAAATTCATCTAATTTATTTTTATTAATATTCATAGGTTATAAATTAATTATATTTTGACTGCCCAAATTTATTAATTATATTTACATGTTCAAAATTATATGTACGATATATAATAAATTATAGAAATAAGTCAAGATTATAATAATTTTAATATTAATTATTAAATGAAACATCGTACTAAACTAAACTTACAATTGTATTCTGCTCTATTATTAATAGTGATAGGATGTGGTCTATTAATTGCAGGATTTATAGTAGATCCAATTGGAGTTATTGATCCAAGTGTATTAACAGCTTTTGGAGAAACATGTACATTTGGCGGGGCTTTATTTGGAGTAGATTATCATTATAGATTTAAACATGCTATTATAAATAGTAATCCGAATGTTTCAGAAGAGTAATTTATGATATGAAAATTGATAAGCAAAATGGAAAAATAGCTTTTTCGGAAGCTGTGCATGAGTATTGGAATGTAGATGATAATGAAAAATACATATCTGTTACTACATTAATTCACCAATTTACACAACCGTTTGATAAAGAATTCTGGAGTGCTTATAAAGCATTAGAGAAACTTATACCAAAAGAAAATTGGGGAATAGAAAAGAAATCGTTGTTAAATACTAAAAGATTTAATAAAGAAATATTAGATGTATATAATATATCAGAAGATGATTTTAATAGGGAGCAACAAGGTATTTTAGATGAATGGGATAGAAAAAATAAAGAAGCATGTGAACGTGGAACCAAGATTCATGCGGATATTGAAAATTCTTTTTATAAAAATCCCAAGAACATCTCCTTGAAAAAATTTAATATAGGGGGTAAATTTGAATGTAAAAAAGATTATACTGATTTAGATTTGGAATATGGTGTTTATCCAGAATACTTAGTTTATCGTGAATCTGATGACAAAGTATTACGTATTGCTGGACAAGTTGATTTAATTGTAAAATCTGGCAATAATATTTGGATCATTGACCACAAAAGCAATTCTAAAATTGATCTAAAATCAGGATTTGATTCAAATACTAGATCATCCGTTAAGATGAAATATCCTCTAAATACTTTAGATGATTGTAATTATAATCATTATGCTCTACAACTTTCTACGTATGCTTGGATGCTACAAAAAATAAATCCTAACTTTATAATTAAGGATTTAATTATTAATCATTATGATCATGATGGAAATAACACCTTATATCGTTGTGATTATTTAAAAGAAGAAGTAGAAAGAATGTTGCTACAGTATAGAAAAGATTTAATATTAAATAATAGGAGAAGTAAGAGACATCACATAAAATACTAAAATTGTGGAGATAGGTAATATAATTCGTGGTCATGTAAATGAATTCTTTGGATTAAACAAAGATATTAGTGAAGGAAGATTAAAAATTTGTTATGCTTGCCCATTATATTCTTCTAAATTGGGCGGAACATGTAATAATAAGTTATGGTTAAATGTTGAAACTGGGGATGTAAGCTCTACTCCTAAAGAAGGTTATCGTAAAGGATGTGGATGCAGATTACTTGCTAAAACAAGTCTTACAGATGCTGTATGCCCCGTTAATAAATGGTAATTATGAAAGAAGTAAGAACAAAATTAACAAACACTGAAAAGTTGGCACAAGATACCAACGGACTTGAAAATGAAACTTTAGTATTTAATATGAATGATAAAAATATTGATACTATTATTAAGAAAGAACGTGCTGAAAAATTTAATCAGCAAGTCGATGATTATGTAAAAAAGATTGAAAATCATGTAAACGAATTAAAAGAAACTAGCTCTAATCTTGGCTATGACATCACCAAGTTGGAGATAAAACCAATGTTTTCTCGTATATTGATTACACTTTTCAGTAAGAATCCGTTTCAAAGACTTGAAATTAAAAATGGGCTTGTTGTAGACACTGGCGGTTTGGCTCCACAACATTTTGATACTGATAAAGGAGTTACTGAAGATGACGAACTACGTATAGTAGTTGGCACTATTCAAGAAGTTGGACCCGAAGTTAAATATGTAAAACCTGGAGATACTATTTTTCTAGACATTGCATCAGCACGTCCAGTTCCTTTTTATAAGTAGGGTTTATACTGTATGCAAGAAAATTAGATTATAGCACTTGTAAATGAAAACTTAACTGAAAGATTCAATGGAAGAGACTAATATTTATTTTAATCCTGGAGATGTCGTAACTTTAAAATAGAACATTCCTAATAAACCTGTAATGATAGTAATTAAAAAAGCTAATTACATTTTTAAGCATGATACTGATAGTAAAAAGTCTGCTTTAAAAGGCATAAAATGTATGTGGTTTACAAAAGATGGTTAGATTCAAGAATATATATTTAATACAAAGGATCTTTTACTTATATCAAATAATTAAAATTTAATACTATGGACGAAAATAAACTTCAGCAATAGATTGTTCAATTAGTATAGGCTGCTATGCGGGGAAATAAATAGGCATAGCAAAGAGTTCAACAAATAATGTAGGCTGCTCAATAGGGTGACTAGCAAGCGGCTTAGATTGCACAAATGATTCAAGCAGTAGCTAAATAGATGTAGCAATAGCAAGTACAAGCTGCTAAATTTGGTGCAAAACTTAATTATATTCGACAACTTAATGGAAAATGTCCCGATGGTTACGAAATGCAGTATTTCAAACAAGGTGGCAGAGTATGTAAGAAGTGTGTTGCGAAATAGTCTTAGAATCCAGTCGATTCTTTCCGTTGTGGTCGTAAAATGTAGAATGGTGGTAAATAGCCTAACGATTCTACTACAACAAAAAAAAGATTTATTAAAACTCCTACTAATTCTTATGATAAATTGAATAAATTTGGAAAATCTTTAGTATCTGGGGTAGGTATGACAGGAATTGGTGCTGCAGGTGCTAATGTTCTCAAAAAAAAAACAAAAAGTAAGTAAAGAGAAATAGGGAGGTCAAGTAAATCCAAATCGGAGATATAATATAAATTATCCTCATGATTATCCAGACGGAATAAATAGGTATGTGCATCCTAGAACAAAATGGAAAATGAAAGTATATTAGGGCCATTTTACTGATCCTGTTAATAACGATACTACTTTAATATCTCCCAAGGGTAATTATTATTATAATAGGAGTGATCTTACTAAACACTATAAATTCAAAGAAGCTTTAAAGTTGTCTGGATTTTATCCTAGACCTCGTTCTAAAGATTAATTTTTATTAAATTAATAAACGAGTAAAATAAAAACAGATTATTAAAAGCAAATAATACTTTAAAATGATACAAAATATATTCCAATATGATAATATGAGAAATAGGGTCGAATTAAATTTACCTGAAATTCTATTAGTAAAAGAATTTGCAACACTGATAGAACCTAAAAGGAATATATGTAAAGAAGACCCTAAAGGTGAAAAATGTTTAAGAGCATTTAGAGAATTTACTTATATATGGCTTGCTATTGACTGGAGATCTATTTATTCAGATTATTCGGAATAGGAAAGGCATGAAGAAGCTCTAAAAGATGCTCATATGTCTGAAAGTGAATTTAATAATCCAGAATTTAGAGCGGCTTGTAGAAAATATGTTGAAATTCAAGAATCCAACAGATCTATTCAACTTCTTAAAGCTGCCCAAGCTATGGTAGATAAATTCATAGATTATTTCAATGAAACAGATCCTCTTGAAAAAGACCCTACGACTAATAAACCTATTTATAAAGTTAAAGATATATAGGCAGAATTAAAGAATCTTATTGATGTTCATGATACTTTAGTTACCTTAGAAACTCAAGTTAAGAAACAATTAACAGATTCTAGTAGTTTACGTGGTAATGCTGAGGAGGATTTTGATCCGGGAGACTTTTAATTATGGAGCCTAAAAAACGAGGTCGGCCTAGAAAAGTAAAACCAGAAGAATTAAAAATAGAAGAACCAAAAATAGAATAGCCTAAAGAATTTGTATGGGATGTTAAAAAAGATGATCCTATTGAATTTTTTGATACTAATTTATCTTTTGAGCTTACTGGTTATAGACCAATTAATGATACTAAAGGACTTGATTTTGATCCTAGTTGGTTTACTGAAGCTAGAGATACTTTTCTAAGAACAGGTCATTATACTGAATTTAAAAAGGGTTCTAAAGCATACGCAGATTTCTGGAAAGAATAGTATTCACGTTGTAAATATGGTATGACTGTTAACAATTATACTGTAACTGGTGATCATTATTTTTTCCTTAATTTCTATTAGTTAAGAGATTTGTCTAATGTCAAAGAAGCTGGTTCTGGACGTTAGATGATATTCCCAGCATTTCTTGAAGGACAATATGAGTGGTTTCATTATTTATTAATGGCAAAGCGTTTAAAAGTTAATGCCTGTATGATGAAAGCCAGGGAAGCGGGCTATTCTGAGATAGAAGCTGCTATATTGTCTAAAAGTTATACTGTGATTAAAGGATCAGTCAACGTAGCTTGCGCTTATGCAGCTAATTAGCTGGATAAATTATTAGAGAAAGTTTGGGGAAATATTGCTTTTCTCGATAATTATACTGACGGTGGATTTCGCAAAGGTCGTGTTGTTGATACAGCATATTTAAAGAGATCTGGTTAGTTTAAGATGATCAATGGTGTTAAGACGCCTACTGGTTGGTTATCTTAGATACAGGGAATAGTTGTAGATAAACCTGGTAAACTTCGTGGCGATCGTACTGATGTTTTAATGTATGAAGAGGCTGGATTATGGCCTGGATTAATGAAAGCATACACCATGGCAGATGCTCTTGTAGGCTAGATTGGACGTTAGTTCGGTTTACGCATACTCGGCGGTAAATAACCTGTAAATTTTGTAGATAGATATTATAATTAAGTAACTTTTAAATACTAAAAATAACTGGTATGACAAAAGAAGAAAAATTAAAACAAATATATAGTGCAGTTGAATATTATAAAAATTCAACAGAAACAATTAAAAGTGTTAGTTCTAAATTTAACATAAGAAACGGAACTCTTTCTAAATATTTGAAATTAAATAAAATAGAGATTAGAAAAAATCCAATAAATTCTAGTAAATCTAATAAATTAGATACGATTAGTGACGATCTGAAGGAAAAAAGAAATGGACTGAGTAAATCTCAATTCAAATAGCTACTAATAAATTTAGCAATTGAAGAATATATTACTACATCTGTTTATGATAGAAGTATAACTAAACTTTCAGATAAATATGGCATTAATAGAAAAACTATAATAAAATATTTAAAAGAACGAAATATTGAAATTACACAATCGTATAATAAAGTCCCCTTTAATGAAACTGCATTTGATTCTATTGATACAGAAGAAAAAGCGTATTGGTTGGGATTTATGTATGCTGATGGATACATAACTTCTAAGTCATTTAGAACAGGGTTGTCATTGGCAATAAAAGACATCGAACATTTAAGGAAATTTAATGCCTTTTTGTAGTATTCTAAAGGAATGAATGTTACTGACTCACATTAGTTTGGATCTAAAGAAAAATATAATAAATACGGAGAACTTATGCAAACAGTAAGTACTGTGATTACCAATAAACATTTATGGGAAGCACTCAATTCTAAGGGATGTGTCCCAAATAAATCACTTATACTTAAATTTCCTGATGAATCTATATTTAAAGATAAATCTTTAATTAGACACTTTATTAGGGGGTATTTTGATGGGGATGGGTCACTCGGTTTATATCAACATAGCAAAACTAATCCAAAGTTAGAAGAGTCTCTTATTTTTGTTGGAACATAGCAATTTCTATATAAAGTTTAGGAATATTTGGGAGTACGCGGGTTTATTATGCAAAAATCAAATTGTGGGCCTAATACTTTTAGATTAGGCTACAGCACAAAAAAAGCAAATAAAGTTGCAGAAATACTTTATAAAAACGCATTTATATATTTAGACAGAAAATATAATATTTATATTACAAAATTTGCCGCCAATAAATCGGAGAAAAACGGTGAAGGCTGAGACGCTAATACCGTGCTAACTTAATTCGTAATAAAATTAAGTAGTGTAACGCGTAGGTATTGAAACTTGTAAACAAGAATATAATATACCCAAGAGTCCCCGACACGGAAGTGAAAATGTACGCTGGACTAGTATAAATCAAAGTACTAGAATTTAGAGATAAAAAGCTCTAAAGATAACATACGACAGGTGGTGAAAGTGGCCCCCAATTAGAAGGTCTACGTAATATGTACTATAATCCAAAGGTATTTGGTATATTACCATTTAGGCATAATTACACATAGACAGGCGATTCTACCATTAGTTCTTTCTTTTTGCCTGCTTTTAAAACTATTAAAGATCCTAAATTATTAGATAATAGAGGGTATATAAGCGAAAGAGAAGGTAGAAAAATTTTTGATAAAACACGCGAACTTAAAGCATCTATACCATAGGAATTAATTACTTATTGCGCCGAATTTTGTTATACAGCTGAAGAAGCATTTGCTTTGGAAGGTGATAATAAATTTAATAAAGTTGTAATTAGTGAATAGATTGCTAAAATTCGTGTGTTAAAATAGTGTCCGAAAATTGATACTGGATTTTTGGAATATACTTATAAAGGTAATGTACATACAGAATAGAATATAACTGGATTTAAATGGATTCCAAATTCTAATGGAAAAATAAAAATATTAGAACATCCTTTATGGACATTACCAGAAAGAAAAAATATAAAAGGAGAAGTTGAATGGAAACCACCAGAAAAAACTTAGAATCTTTATGTAATAGGTATTGATGGAATTGATATTGGTAAAAATCAAACTTCTTCAGAAACAAAATCTCCATCAGATTTTTGTTTAACAGTTAAAAAAAGAGTATTTGGTATGGAAGAACCACAATATGTTGCAATCTATAAAGATAGACCTAGTGATGTTAGAGAAGCATATAAAACTGCTATTAAAATAGCACAATATTATAATGCTTCTATTAATATAGAAGCAACAAGATTGGGACTTATTACTTATGCTCGAGAAAGAAAATTATTACGTTTATTTATGAAACGACCTAGAGCTACATTATCTGATGTAGTAAAAGGTAGATCAACTTCTTATGGTACTCCTGCTACTAAAGCTATAATTGCTCATTAGACTGATTTAATAGCAGATTTTATAAATGATTATGGTCATAATATATGGTTTGAAGAAATGTTAGAAGAATTAAATTAGTATAATGATGCTAACAAGACTTCTTTTGATATTGTGGCTTCTATGGGCATGGCTGAACTAGCAGATGAAGAATTACAAGGTACATTACCTAGAAAACTATTTGTTGTTGATGAAACTGAATAGCAAGTTGGATATTATACAGATGAAAATGGTATAAAACGATGGGGAGTTATTCCATTAACAGTAAGAGGTAAAATTTCATACAATAACGATTTTGGATAGAATTAGGATCATGAATACACAAGAATTAGAACAAGCGATCCGAGAAAAATTTATTGAAGTTTATAATTCTGTATATCTTGGAAAGTTATGGGTCACTAAATTAGATCCTATTGGCTATCAAATAAAAATAGGATTAAATACCCCAGAAGCTCCAAGAGTTATTTATGCAGAATTAGAAGATGATAAATTTTTAGAATTTCTTTAGAAAGAAATAAAAGATATGAAATTAAATACAGTATTTTACGGTAAATTGTTTAAAACAGCAGAACCTGAATGTATTGTAGTAAATAAATCATGTAGTTGTAATGACAAAAGATGAATTAATAGCTAAAACGGATAAGACTATTACTGAATTAGTTTATCCAAAATATAATCTGCAAAAAGCATACAACTATTATAATGGAATACGAGATGCTGATTAGTTTAGATATTTAGAAGAAGCATTTGGAACAAGTACTCCTACAACAATTACTTTTACACCATTAATAAGAAAGCATATAGATGCTTTAATTGGTGAGTATTTGGGAACACCGATTATTCCTAAAGTTTATTGTAAAGACAGTGAAACTATACATAATATAGAAAGATCTAAACAATTAGAAATATCTCAAAAGTTATATTAGTTTCTTAAATCACATCTTAAAAACACTGTACTTAAATTTGTAGATGGAAAGAATTATGAAGATCCGTTAATAAAAAATTAGATGCAAGAAATAGTAGATGGGGTTAATAATTCATTTATATCTGAATATGAAATTGCAGCTTAGAATGTAATTGATTACATAATGCAATCTCGTGATACTGATTTATAGACTGTTTTAAGAGATTTATTATTGGACTTATTAGTAACTGGATATACTTTTTATAAAACTTATCCAACACAATCTAATACTGGAATTAGAATTAAAGCGTTAAGTCCTCTTAATACTTTTATTGATAGAAATATAGAATCTCCGTATGTTAAAGATTCTAATCGTGTTGTAGTAAGATATTGGATGTCTAAAGTTCAGATATTAAGTAAATATGGAAATTAGATGTCTAAATCAGATAAAGAACTTCTTAATAATAAATGGGAATCTCTTTATGAAACGGCAATGTATTATGTTAAACTTGGGGTAAATAAAGACGGACTTCCAATTAGTAATGGGTTAATGGCTGGAACAGAAGTCACCCCTGGTTATCCATCTACTCAATAGTCTAAATTTAATGAATTAATACCAGTATATGAAGTAGAATGGATAGAAGTAGATAAAGATAATATAGATAAATTGGAATCACGAGATTTACATGAAATACTATTTAATGATTATATGGTATGTGTAGGATATGCAAATATGTTTATTGATTTTCTTCATAAATTAGGGATACAAGCTACTGAACAGTCAATAAGTGTTGCTATA
>OLHA01000238.1_pt1 | contig 32336 bp, 25 predicted proteins | sample 1605961 | NCBI WGS metagenome assembly OLHA01 (sample SAMN03283288) | human gut metagenome | biome: human-associated habitat; material: feces | host: Homo sapiens | place: Peru | collected 2012
ACCTGTGATTACAATAATTCTACCTTGATTCATCTATATTTTACCTCCACAAATTCCGATTTGTTTAGTAAATTCTTTTCCCAAACGCATACGCTGCCTGCAAACGTTCCGTCCTATCAAAGCGGCATCGGTGTCCGGGCGATCAGAATGACCGCCAGAATCGCACCCACAAATGCCGCTGCCCCTACGACCGCCAACACCTTTTTGTCGAGCTTCTTCTTCGCTGCCTTGCCAATCAGCGCAGCGCAAGCCATGCAGACAGCCGCAGCAACAAGCGCAATGCCCAGCGTTTCCCATAGCCAAGAAAGTTCATGTAGGATTTTCATGCGATCATCATCTCCTGTTCGTTAAACTGGAAGTTACCTAATGACCTTTTCAAACCGGAACATTCCGTCTGGGAACTGCTTGTCCAGTTCTTCGGCGCACATTTCCGGATCATTTGGATCTGGGTGATATTTGTTGAAAAACTCCACAATGTGAAAGCCGCAACGATTAACATAAAAATGAATATTACGCTGCTCAAAATACGGTGTGACCGTTTCCCATACATTCACTTCAGGATGTAGTTTTTCAACAGCGCACCAAGCGGCATATCCGATGCCTTTGCTATGGGCAGTTGGAGAAACAAAAAGAAGATCAAGGTCGCCTTTTTCACCGTCAACTTTGATTACTAAGCCGCCGACTTTCTGCCCGTCCAATATGATGCGGTAGGCTTTGCCGCTGTCAATGGACTGCCCAATCGTATCCCGAGAAATGATTTGTCCATCTTCCTCGAAGTGGTCATCTCTAAGACCGAATTCTTCCATCGCGCCATAATTAAAGGCTTCCTGATTATCCGAAATAAACTGTTCTCTATCACTACATTCAAGAGGGAGCAGCTGTACAATAGTGTTCATATCTTTGCTCCTAAAAACTCCGATTTGTCAGTCTCATTCTATCACACACTCGGTACATTTCCCGGCTTGCGTATCACAGCGGCGGTGCGGCAGATCACGAGTTATAGCTCGGCAATCTGCTCTGCTGCATACAGCGGCAAATTCACAAGCCGGTCTTCTTTTTTGAAATCTGCCATTGAAGTACGGACGGCGATTTCGGGTGTGAACTTCTCCTGATAGGTTTTCAGGCTTTTTGCCCGGAGGTTGGTTTCAGCCTTCACCTCTACCGGAATCACCTGCTCGCCTGCATCCACGATGAAGTCAATTTCGCAGGAACCTCTGTCATTGGTGTAGTAGTAAACGCCCAGATCCTCAATGGTTTTCAGCTGCTGGCAAACATACTGCTCCGTAAGGGCACCTTTGAATTCAATAAAGAGGTCATTTCCGTCCAGCAAGGTGCGCTGGCGAAGGCCTGCCATACACCCAAGCAGCCCCACATCCACAAGGAACAGCTTGAATGCCTTTAAGTCCTCATAGGCCTTCAGGGGAATTCCGCCAGCGTTGACTCGGCTGATCTTATGAACCAGCCCGCAATCGGAAAGCCACAGAATGGCCGTTTCATAATCCTTGGCTCTTGCGCCTTCTCGAACGAGGCCATAGACGAACTTTTTGTTTTCCCTTGCCAACTGCGAAGGAATGCTGTTCCAAAGCATGCGGATCTTGGGAACGATCTCATTCGGTGCGTGTTTGGAAAAGTCCTGCTCATAAGCGGCAAGGATCCTTTTCTGTATCTCACGGACTTCATTGAAATCCTTATTCTCCGCAAAGCTCTGCACCGCTTCCGGCATGCCGCCCACAAAATAGTACTGCTTGAGCACATCAATGTAGGTCTGCTTAAAGCTTGTGATCATTGGATAATCCTGCTTGCTGAGCAGCTCTGCAAAGCGCTCCTTTCCGGTGGCCATCAAAAACTCCTTGAAAGAGAGCGGGAATAGCTTCAAAAAGTCCACTTTACCCACTGGGAAAGAAGTGCCTTCATGCAGGGCAATGCCCAGCAGAGAGCCTGCGCATACAATGTGGTACTCCGGCGCATTTTCGTAAAAGTACTTGAGAGAGCTGAGCGCTCTTGGCACTTCCTGTACCTCATCAAAAATCAGGAGGGTGTGGTCGGGATCAATTTTTCGGCCGGAATACAATTCCAACCCCATAATCAAGCGCTCTGTATCCAAATCAGAGGCAAACAGCTCGGCCATTCTGGAATTGGAATCGAAGTTGATATATACGGTATCGGTATAATAGAGCCTCCCGAATTCCTTCATCAGCCAGGTTTTCCCGACCTGCCGTGCCCCCTCGATAATCAGCGGCTTCCGCCGCTTGCTTTCCTTCCATTTCAGTAGCTTTTCCATTGCAATTCGGTACATACTTGCGCCCCCTATCTCATACTGCAAATATAGTATACCACCGAATCGCAAAAAATGCAACGAACTTTAGACTTGAAACAACATTTTTTACAGCGAACTTTTGATGCGCACACGCATTTTTCACAACGAACTTAGAAAATGCGGCAGCCTACTTGTAGTAGTCAAGAAAAGTAGGCACGAAAAATATTTATTTTTGATTTGCTTTTTCAAAAGTGGACACGATGATTCAATGCCTTGTTGCGAACACAGCGGCAATGCAAGTATTCCTCATTGCCGCTGTGATTTTTTAGCGTTCTCTGTCTGCGGATGATTTTTGCGGCTCCTCCTCGCCACGCTCACCGTCAACGATCTCGTTCTCTCTTTTGTCGAGATTGAGCATTGCATTCAGTTCATTTAGCCGTGCCGATTTGGTTTTCAGTTCTTCCTCCTGGGGGAATGGCTTCTGTACCTCAGCCTTTGCATTTTCAAGCTGAACCCGCGTATTTTCCAGCTGCTCAGCACACGCTGCCATTCGTTCCTCAAAAGCGCCGAGGGTGTTATCCAGTCGCTGAATATTGCCGAAGATGTCCGTGCCCAGTGTGACCGTATGCCGCAGCTGATGAATCAGCGTGATCTTATATTCCCGACTGAAGGTGTCGAAGGACAGCTCCATGTCAAAGCCACGGTACTGACCGATGGAAATCGGCTCTGGGCTTGTCATGGTCTTGCAAAGGCCAAGAATCGCATCGCCGGCGGCCTTCTTTTCTCTTACTGTGCCGCCCGGCATAAACATCGGAGAGAAGCCGTCCTCGTTGGGTTCTGTATTTCTTTTGCGCTGGTCAATATCCGCCTGATAGCCCTCGATGCGCTGTTCCAATGACCGGATTTTCTGCGGAAACTCCTTGATAATCTGATCCTCCAGAGCATAGCGCTGGCTTAGATGGTTGGCCTTGAGCAGCTTCAGGCGAGACACATCAATGTCCAAATCCATCTTCTCCTTGATGTGGGGATTGCCGGCGCACAGCGCCTTGATTTCCGCATAACTCAGGGCCGTTTCATCAATGTCCTCCGCAGAGCGCACCGGGGATTTGCTGGTCATGATCTGCCCAATGAACTTCTGCTTGGATTCCACCAACTGATACAGGTAGCTGTCGAAGGTGTTCTCCGTGACATAGGTGTAAATATCGACCTCTTTGTTTTCGTTGCCCTGGCGGATGATTCGTCCTTCCCGCTGCTGCAGGTCAGTCGGTCATTTTTTGCGGACAGTTCATACATGCTATCCTTTTCTGTTCTCTGCTCCTGCGTTTGCTCTCGTTTGATTTCTCCCTCCGTATCTTCTTGGCACAAGCAGGACAATACCTTGATGCACCAGAGCCCGGGACATATTCAACGCCGCACACCGTACAATTTTTAGCGGGCATTGCTGCCCACCGTTTTGTAGGTATGATATGTAATTCATCGACAAAGCCGATGAATTTATAGTAAATCTTGATTTCCTGCTTCACTGTTCCGTCTGCCATCTTCTCACGCTCCGAAACAAGTATCTTGTCTATGAGTGCGTTTATAACTGTTGCATCCAGTTCTTTTAAGCCTTGATAATTTCGGATAAGGGCGAGGAAGTCACGGATTCCCCGTGATTTCTCGTAGCTTTCATTAAGAGTTTCCGTCACCTCTTTCAGCCTTGCTTCAATTTCAAGCTGCTCTTTCTGGTATTTCCCCAACATCATCTCAAAATTCCGCTCGGTAATACGCTCCATGACCTTATCCTCGTAGAGAGAGGAAAACAGCCTGTCCAGTTCCGCAAGGCGTTTGTTCAGCTTCTTACGTTCTTTCTCTAATGCTTTCGCCCTGCTCTGGTCTGTTTCCGTGAGCCGCTTTTCTATGGCCCTGACCGCCTTTTCATCATTCACTGCCATATCCGCAAAACAGTTGATGTCGGCAAGAACGGCATTGAATAAATCCCTTGCTTCTATATTGTGGGCACTACACTCGCTTCTTCCGTTTCTTGCATAATTATTACATGAATACTGTACACAGTCGATAATCTCTGGGCGTTTCCTCCTGTGTACGTTCATTGCCCGCAGAGCACATCCGCAGTCCACACACTTGATAACGCCTGCAAAAATATTTACAAATCCTCCCTTGTTCTGTGGAAGCCTACGACTTGTAATAAGCTGTTGGACAATATCAAATTCCTCCTGCGTGACTATTCCCTCATGGGTATTGGGTATCACTTCCCATTCTTCGGGCAGCTTAGAGGGGCGTTTCTTGCTTTTCATATTGGCGGCAATCCGTTTGTAGCCTACAAGATTTCCCGCATATATCGGGCTTCTTAAAATGCTCCTCACGCTGTTCCCACTCCAAATATAGCGTTTGTCCTCGTTCCCCTCAAAATGACGTTCAAAGCCTGTTTCGCCACGCTCCGCCGCATAAGCGGCAGGGCGTAGGATATGCTGTTTATTAAGATGTCTGCAAATTTTGGCAACTCCATTCCCTTTTAATGCAAGGTCGAATATCTCTTTTACAACATGTGCCACTTTATCATCTATCAGCAGATGGTTGTGGTCGGCAGGGTCTTTGATATAGCCATAAGGGGCGGTAGTTCCCATGAATTTCCCCTGTTGAAACCTCGCCCGATATGCCGATTTTATCTTAACAGATATGTCAGCGGCATACATTTCGTTTAAAATGTTGCGGAAAGGCGTGATGTCCATAGCAGATTTATTCAAGGTATCTACGCCGTCATTGACCGCTATATACCTCACGTTATGCTCTGGGAAGAAAACTTCCAGATATAACCCACAATCAAGATAGTTTCTCCCCAGACGGGATAAATCTTTCGTAATCACGCAGTTTATCAGACCGCTTTCAATGTCTTTTATCATATTCTGGAAACTTGGTCTTTGGAAATTTGTACCAGAATAACCATCGTCCACATACGTTTTTGCTATGTGCCATCCCTGCTTTTTCACATAATCCGTGAGGATGGATTTCTGTGTCGCAATGCTCGCACTCTCGTTATCCGTACCATCGTCTTTAGATAAGCGGCAATAAATGCCGACTAAATAGATTTTCTTTTCTTCTTTGATTCCTGCCATACTGTAAAACCTCCGTATCTGTCCTATCTGTTTTCATGTCCCATTGCGTACATTCTAAGCGGACAGCCCCTCATTGTCGAAGGTGTCGCCCTCGGCAATCTTCTTCCGAATATCCTCGGAGATAATCGGGACAAACGCTTCTGTAACGGTCTGTGTGCCGACATATTCACGGCTGATTATCATCTGCACTGGTGCTTTTGGCACGATACGCTTTCTCTTTTTATCTGCTTTCTTATCCTCGCCCATACTTAAATCTTCCTTTCCAGACAGGGCAGGGAAGAGTTTGGAAATGTCCCCGCCCTGCCAATCAGATACCATTAATCCTCGCTGTTTAATTCTTTCTGTAATGCTTTAAGGAGTGCCGCCGCTTCATCAGCGTTCAGCGTGATTCCCTTGCCGCACTTTTCACGGTTCGGGGAAAAGCTGCGGATGTCATACTTCGGCTCTTTCCCATTCCATGAAATGAGATTGATTTCCTTTGTGTAGCCACTGTCGCCCGTAGACAATACTGCGATTTCCTTTACGATTTCATACTGGATTTCTCTCATTCTCCATACCTCAACTCTCTGTATTTACTTCCCGAAAAAAGAAGATTAGCGGCTGTCACGGTTGCGTTTCCTCTGCAACTCACGCTCCAAAAGTTTGATGATGGTTTCCTCCATCTGCTTCGGCGTTGTGTTCTTCGGAAAGTATTTTTTCAGCTTGCTTGTGTTGATTTTCAAGGTTTCTTTCTGGTTGCCCTTTTCCTCCGTCATAATCGCAAATATCGTATCCATGTCAAGCCGCCCGCTCTGGCTTAACTGTTTCATCCGCTGTGCCTGTGAGAGTGAGGGCGTTGCTTCTTCGCTCTCCATCGTGGCAAAGAGGTTTTCCTGCTCGTCTTTCTTCAAGAAGGACAGTTCCACCGCAGGCGTGAGGGCGATTTTCCCCTCGTCCACCATCTGCAAAATCGGCGGTATCAGTTCCGTCAGGCGGATAAAACGCTGCACGGTCATCCTGCCCACGCCGAAGCCCTGTGCCACCTTGTCGTCCGTCCGCAACTTCGTCACAACTTGTGACGAGGTTAAGTCTGTGCGGAAACCCTGCCGCTTCATGGCTTCGGATTTCATCTTGTAAGCAAACGCCCGCTCCGATGGCAGGATATTCTCACGCTGCAAATTGCTGTCTACAAGGGTGATGATGGCTCGGTCACGGTCTAAGGGCAGGACAAACGCAGGCACGGTATTTATCCCTGCAAGTTCAGAAGCACGGACACGCCGCTGTCCTGCAATCACTTCATAACCGTCCCCGTCCTCTTTCGGGCGTGTGATTATCGGCGTGACAATGCCAAATTCCTTGATGCTTTCCGCTAACTCTGACAGTGTTTCATCTTCTGCCACATGAAACGGATTGTCGGGGAACGGGTACAAGTCTTTGGTCTTTAACACCTTAAAATCCTGTTTCTTCATTCACATATCTACCTTTCTTTCGCTCTGCTTCTATGATTTTTCTGCAATTCTTCCAACACTTCGGGCGGTATTTTTGACAGCAGCCGCCCCATCTGCTCGTTGGTTCTCTGCAATTCAAATATCTTCTGATTCGCTTTCTGCACCTTTAGTTCCTGCTCGTACTTTTCATCACGCATACGCCCCGCATAGTCTGATTCCTGCCCAATTCTCTCTTTCAAACTGTCGATATACGCCTGCTGTTTCCCGATTTCCTTAGAGAATTTCTCCACGTCTGGCAGCCATGCAGAGAGTAAATCTAACGCTTTATCCCTTTTCTTCCCTGCGTTAAAGGCGTTGATGTCGGATAGGGCAGACACGATTTCTTCATACTGTTTATCAAGCCTGCCGCCTAATTTATAGAGCCATGTGGGGACGTGTTTCCGCTTGGTTTCCATTGAGGACTGCCCCCGTTCAAGCTGATTCCACCGTGAGGACATCCGCTCATGGTAGGCGGTCTGCCACTCGGATAATGATTTCTGGTTGCCTAAGATAGCTTTCGCTGACAGCTTATTGTCTGGCGTAATCGGCACAAAGCAGAGGTGCATATGGGGCGTTCTCTCGTCCATATGGACGACAGCGGAGAGGATATTCTGCTTTCCAACACGCTCCGAAATGAAGTCAAGAGCCGTCTGGAAATACGCTTTTTGTTCTTCGGGCGGTAACTGGTTCATAAATTCTGGTGAAGCTGTGATGAGCGTTTCCACCATCATCACGCTGTCTTTCCTTGTCCTGCACCCCGCTTCGGCTACCATGCGGTTAATCTCTTTCTTGTAGGTGTACTTTGGTGGTGCTATGAGATGGTAATTGTTTTTAGAGCGTTCCATATCTATATCTGGGTTGCTTTTGTAGGCTTCTTTCTTCCGCTCGTTGTGGCGTTCACAAGCCGCAACGCCGCCCGCTTTTCGTTTCTGGAAACGCAGGATTGCATAAGGCATAGGCGGATTCCTCCTTTCTTTCGGCGGGTGACCGTCCTTTGGGGTGACAGCGGTGACGGTGGTGACAGCAGTTTTGGGATACCCCCTGCCGACTGCCGCAACTGTCACCCTCACCCCCTGCATGACGGTCATGTCGATGATGACGGTGTTTTTGGGATACCCCCCTCGCAAGAGCCGTCACCGTCATGCCGCCATTCTTTTATCCGAAGCCGTAAGGCGTAGGATAGCAGGGCACAGCCCTGCCTTAAGGGAGTCCAGAGGGAACGTCTGGCACACGACTTTGCAGGGCAAAGTGTAGTGTGTTACACCCTGTAAACGCAGTCGGAAAAATCGGAATGATTTTTCTGACCGCAGGGGTGGTTTTACACGACCGAAAAGGGCGAGTAAATCTCACGCCTGCATTTTGCGTTTACGGGGTGTTCTCCCGTAGGGATGACAGCGGCAGGGTATCCTAAAATCACTGTCACCACCGTCACTGCTGTCACCCGCAGGGCAGAGCCGCCAGCTTTACATGGCTTTAAGCGTCAATGACAGTAACAGGGGGGTATCCTAATATCGCTGTCACCACCATCACCGCTGTCACCCGCCCTCCTTGCAAGGGCAATCCGCCTGCCGTCTTTCCTGCGGCTGTACTGGTAGCAGATACGGTTCTCGCTTAAAAATGTGGTGCGGTATTCATTCAGCCATTTCGTAATCACCGTGGGTATGGTTTCCGTTTCCCCCATAGCGGCTAACAGTTCCGTTGCCGTGCCTATCCATTCTTCCTTATCCCTCATAAAATCCACCAACCGAAAAAGGACATCTGGTATCGTTTCTTTCGCAAGCTGCTCCTGCGTTTTCCGCTCCACAAGCTCCCAACGGCAATCACGGAAACGCAGCGTGTATTCCTGATAAGGCGTGTCCCTGCCCGTCACATACAGCTTGGCGGTGTCAGACGCACGTTTCTCCTTTTCCAGAACAAAGGTAGCGTCCGCACTCCCCGTTAATCCTGTCGTCCCAGACACCTTGTTGAACACGTCGCTGTCATTCTGCTTTCGGATGTGGTGTACGACAATGACCGCCAGAGAGTGCCTGTCGGCAAAGTCTTTGATGAGGGAGATGTCCCCATAGTCGCTTGCATAGGCATTGTCTTTTGAAGCTGTACGGACTTTCTGCAAGGTATCAATGACAATGAGCCTGCTGTCTGGGTAATCTTTCAGATAATCTTCAAGCTGCACGATAAGACCGTCTGACAGCTTGCAGCTTGCCACGGCAAAGTGGAGCCGCCCGCTTGCTTCGTCCGTCAAACGAAATAACCTGTCCTGTATGCGGCAGAACGTGTCCTCAAGGCAGAGGTAAAGCACATCGCCCTCCATTGTCGGCATATCCCATAAAGGGATTCCCTGCGACACGCATAAGCATAGCTTCAGCATGAGCCAGCTTTTGCCTATCTTCTGTGAGCCGCAGAACAGCGATAAGCCTGTCGGGATAAGGCTGTCCACCACAAAGGATGGTTTCTCAAGCGGTTCATAAAGGAGCGTTTCGGCGTTGACTGTCTGTAACTTCTGCATGGCTTTCCTCCTTTCGGGCGGTGTCTTTGTTTTCGTTGCACATAGGCGTTGACCTCCTTAAAAATAGATTTACTCCCACGGAAAAAAGTGAGAGTATGTAATGCCGCCAATCCCACACAAATAAAAAACAGATTTCTTTTTCGGGCGGTGTCGGTCACGGTTGGAGATATTTCTTCAATTTCCGCCTTTACTTTCTCCTTTGCAATCGCAACAGATTTCTGTATTGCCGAAGCGGTGCAATGCTCCATAGCGGCGATTTGGTAAAAATTGAACTCATACTCGTAGTAGAGCAGGAAACGCCGCCTTTGTATCTCTGGAAGGCTCCCAACCGCCTTATAGAGCGTTTCATTCCGTTCTTCCTCAACCATGCGTTCATCAAGGCTCTTAGGCACACGCAACGCCCGTCTGTAAAGGGTTTCGTCCCATACCTCGTTAAACTCCCTGTGCCGCTCGTCCCATTAGAAAAGATTCCTGTTCCTGCGCTCCATCTGCCGAAACTCCATAAAGAACTGTTCCGACACTTCCAACTCGTGGGATTTGCCCTGCCCGTCCTTAAAGCTGATAAAATACCTTGTGCCGCTTTCCGTGGATTCCTCCCGAAGCGTGTATGCCTTAACCCTGTATGCCATCCTGTTGTCCTCCTGCAAAAAATGAGTGAGGGGATTTCCATCCCTCACCCAGTAGCCCGCAGGATGGCAGGCTGTTTTAGAAGCTATAAAATTTTCCGCAGCTTCTTCCGCAGATGGTCTAACCTCGCATAGATGGCACCAGTCGTCAAATGCACAAGCGGGGCAATCTCCTTTGTGGAATACCCCTGCATTTTCAGCAGGACGATTTTCAAGGTACGCCCGTCCACCGTGACTAATACTTGATAGAGATTTTCGCTCTCAATCTCTTCCAGTAACTCCGCAACCGTACCCACTTCCGCCTGCCGCTCCCTGCCTGCCATGTCCTCAAGATATTCCGCAACGTCATTCGTCCATCGGTAAAACCGCCTGTTGGAATTGAAGTCTGCCCTGTCCGCCATGCGTATCTGCTCAATGGTCGCTTCATCAACGCCGCACTCACGCAGCAGCTTTTCCTCCGCTTCTTTCCAGATACGCCATTTCCTGTCCTCCCGTCCGTGGTTGTATGCCATTCTTACTTCCTCCAATCAGAATTGATTGAGAGGGCAGAGAAAAGCCCCCTCATCTTCCCAAAGGAAAAAACAAGGGGGCTGAACGCCTTAAATTTTAATTTTCTATTATCTTTCTTAGTTTTATTAGGATTCTGGCTTTGCGTTTGTTTACAACGCTCTGGGTTATGCCCAACCTCGCCCCGACTTCACGCTCGGAAAGTCCGTCAAAAAAGATTGCCTGTATCAGCTCCTGTTCACTATCCGACAGCAAAGGCAGGGCGGCTTTCAGCCTGTCCACCATGACCGCATTGACAACGGTTTCTGCAATGTCCACCGCTTCATCAGTGATAAAGTCCAGAGGATTCCCCTCGCTGTCCGTAAATCCGTCGAGAGATAGCAGTCTATTCTTTGTATCTAATTTTTGCAGATAACGCCACCGTTCCTTGTCACGGTAGAAGTCTGTGTATTGCTCCCTCACGACTTCAAGCAGACAGCCTTGAATGGGGATAAACAGCTTGTCCATATAGGTCTGGTCGGATTCCCTGCAACGGCAGAACTCCGTGTAGGATAATTCCACATAGCCGCCACTTTCTCTGATATATACCTTTCTTGGTGCATATTTCACCATAAATACCTCCCATCTGAATTTTTGAAATGTAAAAAATCCAGATGGAGAGGCGGAGAACGACACCGCATATCAGAAACAGCCCTACGGCACTTTCCAACAAAAATCGACAAAAGAAAAACCGCAAAGGCTCTGTGACCTTTACGGTTATAGGAAATAGTAATTCTATTGTATGGAGATTGTACTTCTACTTTCAAGGTGAGAAGTACCGTTGCACTGGCAGAAATTTTTTTAACTGGTTTCCTGCCGTTCTCTGATATGCTATGTATTGATAAATTTTGCTTCGTATGAGCAGATAGATAACTGCCCGAAAAAAGGACATAAAAAAATCCCTCCAAATTTAAAAACAAATTCAGAGGGTAATTTAGGGTATAACAAAATAACCCACCCGAATATCGTTTTTTTTATTTGGTGAGTTTGTTCTTTCAAATACGAAACAAAAAGAGCCGATGATTCGTGAATTGTTCCACAATTTCATCGGCTCTGCGTCTTAAGCGTCTGGCTCTTTGATGACAGTTATCTTCAAGTTGTCAACTTTAATCAATCTTTCTTGTCTGCATTTTGGACAATAAAGGGGATAATTCTCCAAAACAGTGTCCTTCCTAATTTTATTACGGGTTTTGCTCCCACAAACAGGACACAATATCCATTCGCATTTCATCATAATTAGTCTCTAATCCTTTCAAATCTCATTTTATATGACTTTTGCAAGCTGTTAAGCTAACTTGTGGAACATATGCCGAACCTTATCTATACGGCTATTCGGGCGGCGGGGTTGGCAAATAAATTTACCAATAGCTGGCTGGTATCCTTTTAACTCTGTCAAGCAGACTCCCTGCCCATTTGTGAAATAAGTTAAATCGTTCCTGTATTCTTGAATACATCTAGCAGGGATTTCTCCTTTCAGAATGACCTCGTCATTCTTTATCTGAGTACTTACAATATCTGCACAATACCTTGGAGCATCATGATACGCCCGTGAGAGATATTCCTGCGGTGCATAAATTTCAAAGTGGAGATATGGCTCTAATAGTTCTGTCCCTGCTTTTTTTAAAGCCTGCTCCAATACGATAGGGGAAAGCAGCCGAAAGTCTGCGGGGGTACTTACAGGACTATAATACAATCCATATTCAAAACAGATTTTACAGTCTGTCACTTTCCATCCATACAGCCCCTGCTCGCAGCCATAAAGAACCCCCTCCATAACCGCATTTTGGAACGATTGATTTAAATATCCAAGTGAAACTCTGCTTTCATACTGCACTCCGCTTCCAATAGGGAGCGGCTCTATGGACAACCCGACAGAAGCCCAGAAAGGATTTGGCGGGACTTCTATGTGGATGGTATATTCTGCTTTTCTAAGCGGTCTTTCCATATATATAACAGTAGGCTCTTTTATTTCTGCCTCCACATGATATTTTTCCTCAAGGATGGCACAAATGACTTCCATCTGCACATTCCCCAAAAAAGAAAGTATAATCTCATGCGTTGTAGTATCCACATAATATTTTAAAAGAGGGTCGCCATCTGAAATTTCTGTAAGTGCCCCAAGCAATATTTCCCGCTGTTCAGATTTCTTTACTGCAATCGTTGTTTGGAGCATAGGGAGAGGATTTTCAATAAATTTTCTCTGCGGCAACAGTATTTCGTTCCCCAAAATACTGTTTAGCTGCAAAACATCATTTGGTAAAATTACAATATCACCAGAGCAGGCTGTATCGGATGAATATAATTCACCGTTTGTCGGAACACACATCTCTGTGATTTTTATTTTCTCTTTTTCAGATATTCTAATAACATCCCTCAAATGCAATGTTCCGCTATATATACGCACATAAACAAAACGCCGCCTTTTCTCTGAATATTCAATCTTAAAAACCTGCCCGCATAGTTCAGATTGACCTTCAGGCGTTGATGAATAAAATTTACTGGCAATTACTTCTATAAGCTGCCGAATCCCCAGATTGTTTTTAGCGCTTCCGTGATAAACGGGAAATAACGTTCCGTTTTGGAATCTCCTGTTTTCTTCCTGTTCCAGTTCTGACATTTTAAACGGTTTCCCTGACATATATTTCTCTAATAGTTCATCGTTTCCCATAATTACCGCATCCCACTGTTCCATATCGTCATTGTCCGTTACATTTATATGGGGATGCTGCCCAACCTTTTGCTTCACTATAATTTCCGAAGAAAGCTTTGCTTTCATTTCCCGATATACCATTGGCAAATCAATCCCCTCTTGGTCAATTTTATTGATGAAAAAAATTGTCGGAATCTTCATTATCTGTAGTGCATGAAACAGTATACGGGTCTGTGCCTGTATGCCATCCTTTGCAGAAACTAATAATACTGCTCCGTCTAATACGGATAAAGAACGGTATACTTCCGCCAAAAAATCCATATGGCCTGGCGTATCTATAATGTTGACTTTTACATCCTCCCACTGAAAAGATGTCACTGCTGTCTGGATAGTGATTCCCCTTTGACGCTCCAAATTCATTGTATCTGTCCTTGTTGTGCCTTCATCTACGCTCCCTAGTTCTGCAATTGCACCACTGGTATACAATAAACTTTCCGTTAATGTTGTCTTTCCTGCGTCAACGTGAGCCAGAATGCCTAAGTTAATTATTTTCATGTGATTTTCCTCCTATCAACACCCAAAAAAGGGCATAAAAATACCCAGTGATAAATACTCCTATCACTGGGTAAATAACTCCAATAGCCCCAAAACACTTATATGTTTTCGGGCATATAAAATTACATGATAAAAGTATTCTTAAACTGGGTACAAAAAACTAAGCCCCATATTAAAAGTGAAACGGGACTGCTACTTTTTGTTCCCACTATCAAATTGACAGTTTATTTAAGAATACCTTGCCGCATATTTATTAACTCCTTGTATAATACTGAATCTAATTATATTCCTTAACCCTTTATTTGTCAAGCTGACAAACTAAAGCAGAAAAAGCGGCAGGATTTCCCCCTGCCACTAATCATCTGTTTATGCAAAAATAATTTCCTTTTCCACAATCTCCCTCGCACAAGCCCTTATGTTATTGAGGCATCCTGTCCATTCTAAGGCGTTTTCTGCCTTTAGCTGTTCCGTTATGCCCTGTGCCTGTTTCATACCCTCTATGAGCCTTTCAAAGCGTTCCTGTGCCTGTCTGTTGATGTCGGCAAGGTAGGCGTTTAGCCTGCCGCTTGTAAGAAGATTGGTGTATGTAACTTTACGGTACTGTTTTAGATAATCTAAATGCCGTTGCCCCCAGATGCCTATTGCCTGTTCTTCTTCGGCGGGTACAGTTAAGCACGGTATCAAATAATCCCCTTGCCTTTCGTATTTGCCGCCCAGTTCCTCAAATAATGATTTTGCCATTGTCTGTTACCTCCACATTCTTTTTTATTTTGAATGTCCGCAAAATCCGTCCTACATCAGACGGTCGCCACGGGCAATCCAAATGATGAAGTGCCGCAAGCTTCGTCTGCACATTAGTGCCGGCTCCCATTTTCTGCGTGGAACCGATGAGCACACGCACCTGACCGGAGCGCACCTTGCCAAACAGCTCTTTCTTTTGCGCCTCGGAGTTTGCCGTATGGATATAGGCGATTTCCTCTTCCGGAACGCCTTTGGCAATCAGCTTGTTTCGGAGATCATCGTACACATTGAACTTGCCGTCGCCGTGGGGCGTAGACAAGTCGCAGAATACCATCTGTGTCGATCTCCGGTCGGCGGTGCGCTGCCAAATATCAAAAACATTCTCCGTACAGGCCCCAACTTTGCTTGTCTCGCTGTCGGGGAGCATATCGTTCATGAGCCGCTGATCCAGGGCGAGCTTTCTGCCGTCATTGGTGATGAGGAGCATGTTGTCCACGCTGGAATCCACCATCTTATTGCGGACACGCTCGGCTCGTTCCGAAAGAGAGGCCACCATTTCCTTTTGCGTTTCCGATGGCTTCAAAACAACGCTGTGGTAATGGGCCTCCGGCACAGGGAGCTTGAGCATATCCGCCGTTTGAATATCTGCGGTCTCCTTGAACATTGCCATGAGCTCCGGTAGATTATAGAACTTGGCAAACCTCGTTTTGGCGCGGTAGCCCGTGCCCTCCGGGGAAAGCTCGATGGCTGTCACCGTCTCGCCGAAGGTGGAAGCCCAAGCATCGAAGTGGAGAAGGTCATTCCTGCGCAGCGCTCCGTACTGGAGATACTTCTGCATGGTGTACATCTCCACCATGCTGTTGGAGATGGGGGTGCCGGTGGCGAACACAACGCCCCTGCCGCCGGTCAGCTCGTCCAGATACCGGCACTTCATATACAGGTCGCTGGACTTCATGGCCTCGGTTTGGCTGATGCCGCCCACATTCCGCATTTTTGTAAATGCGGCGAGGTTTTTATAATAATGCGCCTCATCGATGAAGATACGGTCAACGCCCAGCTCTTCAAAGGTCACCACATCATCCTTGCGGGACTGATCGTTAAGCTTGTCCAGCTTCTGCTTGACCGTTTTCTTGGTTCGCTCCAGCTGCTTGATGGAGAAATTATCCCCACGGTTTTTCTTCAATTCAGAAATGCCGTCCAGCACTTCATCCAGCTGTTGCTGCAGGATGGCACGCTGTCGTTCCAGGGACATGGGGATCTTTTCAAATTGGCTGTGACCAATGATGACCGCATCGTAGTCGCCGGTGGCAATGCGCCCGCAGAACTTCTTGCGGTTCTTGGTCTCGAAGTCCTTCTTGGTGGCCACAAGAATATTGGCAGAGGGGTAGAGCTGGAGGTATTCGCTCGCCCATTGCTCCGTCAGATGATTGGGGACCACAAACAGGCTTTTCTGACACAAGCCCAGCCGTTTGCTCTCTTGGGCCGCCGCTACCATCTCGAACGTTTTCCCAGCCCCCACTACATGCGCAAGCAGGGTATTGCCGCCGTAGAGAATGTGTGCAATGGCATTGACCTGATGCGGCCTAAGCATGATCTCCGGATTGATTCCCACGAAATTCAGGTGACTGCCGTCATACTCGCGGGGGCGAATGCTGTTGAACTTCTCGTTATACAGCTTGGTCAGCTGCTCACGGCGTTCCGGATCGCTCCATATCCAATCGGCAAAGGCCTGCTTAATAAGCTCCTGCTTGCCCTGAGCGATAGCTGTCTCCTTTTTGTTGAGCACAGCCGTTTTCTTGCCGGTTCCGTCCTCGATGTAGTCGAAGATTCTTACATCGCGGAGGTTCAGGGTTTCCTCCATGATCTTATAGCCGTTGACTCTGCCGGTACCGTAGGTGTTGTGGGCTTTCACATTGCTGCGGTCGTAGGATTTCCCCTCCACATTCCATTCGCCGGTGTACTGTGCGTAGTGAACATGGATGTTCCACTGGCAGTAGCGAGGGGTGCCGAACAGCTCAAACATGAACTCCTCAATGATTTCCGGAGGCAGCCATGTTGCGCCCAGCCTTACGGAAATTTCACTTGCCGTCAGGTCAACCGGCTGCACCGCCTCAAGCGCACGGACATTCTCACCGTAATCTTCGGGATGAAGTTCTGCACTGCGCTTGGCAATCGTCAGCTTTTCTCGGACGTTGCCGGAGAGGTATTCACCTGCGGGAAGATACTTCGGTCTGCCATCCTCCTCGCTGGTGTGTATGGGATTGAGGAAAATCACACCCTTCAAATCCTCAAACAGCTCCTGCTCGGTTTTACCGGTAAGCTGCGACATATATGGCATGTCGATTCTCGCTTTTTCCGCAAGGGACAGGGCATAGGCCTCGGAAGCCGTGTCAACCGACTGCACCGTTACCTTCTGCTTGATGGTCCGCTTGGAAAACATATCTGCCTTGCGGATGAAGTTGTCCTCGTCGTCCAGCACCTCCAGCGAAGCAAGCAGGCAGTAGGAGCTGTCGGAATTGAATGCCGAGTTGTTGGCTCTCGCATTTATCACGCCGTACTTCTTGCTGAAGTCATCGTAGAGCCGATTGAGCTTTTCCTGCTCCGCCTTGATATCGGCGTCAGGGTAGTCCTCCGTCTGGTACTCGATCAGCGTCCTGACGCAGTCCCGGATAGCAATCATGCCCTTGATACGGCTTTCGGCAGTTGCAGAAACATCTACGGGATTCATGCGGCTGTTTTCACGGTAATAGATTTTCCCGTCCACCACCGTGAAGCTGAAGTTGCGCACATCGGGGTCAGCGGGGATAGAAAGATCCTCATCCTCTGCTTCAAGATCGTCGATTTCAAATTCGGTAATCTCGGCATGAATGTTCTGGATGGCATCTCGCAAAAGATCGCCAAGCTCTGCATTTTCATAAGCAATACAGGCAGACTCCATGCCGTGAGGCCCGCTGACCATCTGCATGTCGCCCAACACCATTTCAGGGTTGTCCACAAAATAGGCGTTCATCCGGATGCCATTGGCGTCGGTGGCCAGATGCACCCAATCGGGCTCAATATCCACCAATCGATCACGCTTTTGGAGGAAGATAATGTCCGATGTGACCTCTGTGCCGGCAGCGGCCTTGAAGGTATCATTCGGCAGCCGGATAGCACCGAGGAGGTCAGCTCTCTGCGCAATATACTTTCGGACATTGGGGTTTTCCTTGTCCAGCGTACCCTTTGAGGTAATGAAGGCAATCACGCCGCCAGGTCTGACCTTATCCAAGGTGCGGGCAAAGAAATAATCGTGAAAGAGAAAGTTTTGCTTATCGTAGCGTTTGTCAGACACCTTGAACTGCCCGAAGGGGACATTGCCGATTGCGGCGTCAAAGAAGCTGTCGGGCAGATTTGTACTCTCAAAGCCCTGCACAGCGATGCAGTTTTTCTGATACAGCTGCTGGGCGATCCGACCGGAAACGCTGTCCAACTCTACGCCGTAGAACTTCGCGTCATTCATGCTTTCGGGTACAAGCCCCATAAAGTTTCCGATGCCGCAGGAGGGTTCCAGCACATTGCCGGTCTGAAAGTGCATGTTCTCCAGGGCACTGTACACCGCCTTGATCACCACGGGGGGCGTATAGAAGGCCGTCAGCGTGGATTCTCTTGCCGACGCATATTCCTCATCGGAAAGCACATTCTTCAGCTCGGTATAATGGGGATTGTCCTCCTTGAAGAACTCGGATAGACCGCCCCAGCCCACATAGTCGGCAAGCACACGCTGCTCCGTAGGTGTTGCCAACCGGTTTTCTGCGTCCAGCTTGTTCAGAAGTTGAATGGCACGGATATTGTGATAGAACCGTTCCAGCGGTGTGCCCACGCCGATATCATCACTCTCGATTTGGAAGTTGGTTCGGTACTCGGTGTTGATTTCCGGATGCAGCACATGAGGCACGACCTTGGAAGGCCTTTTCACCTGCGGAGGCGGAGCGAGGGGCGCTTCGGCTTTTTGGTCATCCAGCAGCGCTTCTGCATTGGGATAGGTCACGACCTCGCCGTCTTTGACTGTGCTGATGGGCAGCGCATCCAGTTCTTCGTCCGTTAGACTCTCAATTCCGGAATCATCTTCCGCCAAATCTTCCGTTTCTCTGAATACCCGTGTGCCGTCCGCACCAAACTCCGCCTCATATCGGTCAATCTCTCGCGCTGCTTCCCGGTCTGCTTCAAAAGACAGAATATCCTCGTGAATCTTCAGGAGGTTTTCCGGTGTGAACTCGACATAGTCGCTGTCCATCTCATAGTCGTCTTCGGCTTCCATAAAGAACGGAGTATTGATGTCCGCAAGGAACTGATCCGACATTCCTTCAAGGTCATTTCGGAAGTCGGCGGCGTTTTCCGGATGGTTGGCAATGTCATACTGCTCGATAAGCTCTTCAAAAACAGAGAAATCAAGATCGCCGGAAACATACTGTCCGCCTGCATCTGCATCGGGATTGAAGTAGATCCAGTGAACCTTGTTGCTGCCGGTGTCAAGGGATATTCTCGCCTTCGTATTGTCTGCGACAGGGGGTTCTTCCACGACTTGCAGCAGCTTGTCATTCAGCGGATTTTCTTTGAGCCGGTTATCGAACTCCTCACGAGACAGCTCTTTGTTAAACAGCGGGAACTGTGTATCAAAGAGGACGACCTTCTTCTCATCAAAAGACAGAAGTTCATATTCCTGTGTGCCGATATAGACCGTGTCACCAAGATGATAGCGGTATTCCTTCCGGGGCTCCGGTGGAGGGTTCAGCTCATCAAAGGTCGGCTCAAGCGGCTTTGCCACATCGCTGTTCAACGCTTCCAGCATGGCTTCGCATCGTGCGGTCAGGTGGGTGTTGTCCGCAATGATCGTATTCATTGCTTCGCGCATCATGGGGAGGATGAAGTCACCCTCCGCAGTACGGGCGTGCATTTTCTTATCGCCCACGCTGAACGCACCCCAGCAGCTTGACAAATCATACAGATTCAGCGCTTTGCTTTCCTCACCAAGCTGCGCCATAAAGTCATTGTAATCATAGACAATCGACCGGAACTCCTCAGAGATTTCACCTCGTTTCCTCCGAGCTTCTGCCTGCTCCCGGTAGGCGGGGTAGTAGTCCTTCTCCGCTTGGCTCAGATAGCGGTCGGCGCGAATCAGCTCCCCAATCCGCTTCCCGACCTTATTCCACCGCAAAAGAAATTCTGCTTCGGGCTGAGAGATTCTGCCTCTGCTGATTTTGATTCCCTTGGCGTCGTGGCTTTCATCGAGATTTCTGCCGGAAACGGCAGGATACGCGCCACCGATGCCGTATTCGTTTTTCAAAAAGGCGATATTGTTCTCAGAAGAATCCTGTTTGAGAAACTGCTCATAGATGCGGAATTTGCCCTGATGGATGCCGCTGCCCCGTGTCAGGATGGCATCGATGTCCTCCTGAGAAATAGCAAAAGCGGAGGATTTTTCTTCCTCCGCCTCTGCGATGTTTTCCTGCTGTTGTTCAACTGTGGGAAGGGTTACGCGTAGATCAGGTCGTTCAGAATCACTTCCTCCACCGAGTGGCGAATGGAGTTCATCATCTGCACCCACCGCATCTGATCCTCCGCCTTCAGCTGCTCCGTCACTCCGTTCAGCGCCTTCATCTGCGCGGTCAGGTCGTCCAGCATCTTCTGCGCCTGTCGGTCCACCTCCTCCAGATGACTGTTCAGTGTTCCGTTCAGCAGCATCCCGGTGTAGATCCCATCCCGGTGCTCGCGGAGGAATGTCCGCCGCAGCATTCCATACTTCCCAAGCTTCGGGCTCTCCGGCACGGTCAGATCGGGAATCAGATAATCCCCCTGCATCGTATAGGTCAGTTCCATATTCGTTGCTCCTTTCCTTGTTTTCTGTTCGGTTCTTATGATACGCAGAAGAACCGATCTGCGCAAATGTGCGAATCTTCCGCTTTTCCTCCTTCTCCATCTCCTTGACGGTTTCGCCCATCTCACGGATGACCATCTCAGAAATATCGCTGACTGCGGCACCGAGCACGGAGATAACCTCCACGGTGTTGAAATCAAAGAGGTGAGCGAAATCCTCCCGGTCAAAATACTGCCTCGGTTCATAGCCTGCACGGGAGAGCGCCATAAAAGCGACGCTGCTTTTCAGCGTGGTTTTCAGCCACGCTTCAAGGCTTGTGTCGTCCAGTTCCTCCAGAAAGCTGCCGGCTTTGACAGCGTTCAGCTCCATGAGATAATCTGAAAGATTATCCTCCACGGCATAACCGGAAATATCCATGAGAAGGTGCGGGAAATCTCGCGGCTCCTCCACATCGCCGAAGCTGGCCTGAAGGCTTTCCGATACCGCATATTCGTACTCCGGCTTCATCTGCCAAAGGGTGATGTTCCTTCCGGCACGGCTGTTGGTGTCGGAGATATCAAAGACATGTCTCAGCTTGTAGGGAACATCTCTGTCGATCAGTAGGGCAATGCCTTTCGTGCCCTTGTTTACCCATCTGCCGAGTTTATTCCATGTGTCGATTTCCGCACACGCCGTTGCATCCGGCTTCTGCGCATGGATGAGCAGCTGCTCCTTAAAGCTGTACTTGTAGTTGTTTGCCGCCGTAATCAGAAAATCGGTATATCGGTCGGCATTGGAGGCGATATCCCTGGCAGTCTGGGACGCCATCTCCAAAATGATTCTGTATTTGCTCGGCATGGGAACTCCCTCCTTATCTTACTTTGATCGTGACCTCAACGGTCTGCGCATTCTCTCCGAGGATCGATGCAAATAAAAGCCCGGTTCTGGCGTTGGATACCTTCGTCACAAGCTCATTCAGCCGGCAGACGGTGGTATTGATCTCTTTCTGGTTATCTGCGTAATAGTAGCCCGTTTCATCGCTGCAAATAGGAAAGCCATCCTGTCGCAAGGCACTGATCTTGCGGCGAATATTTCGTCCGTCAAGCAGAAACAGCTTTTCAAGCTCCTTGCTGTGGATGGCATTTTCTTTGCCAATATGATTTTTACGGAGATACTCGCAGATGGCTTTCTTCTTATCCATAGCTTCTCCTTATCTCTCAGGTTCGTGTTCTTTTTTCTTTGGAGCCATTGCCGGAAGCTTTCTGTAAGGATTGTCCTCAACAGAAAGTCCCTTTGGCAGTGTATCCAGGTCGTTCAGAAACGCACGGGAAATCGTCTTGCCGTTCCGGTCTCGGTAGAGAACGACGCACAGCGGCTCTCCGTGATAGAGCGACTCCTTCAGGTCTTCCAGGAAGCGCTGCTCATCGCTGTACTCAACGCTGCTGCATACTTTTCCGTTGAAAGCCAAATAGTCCAGTCTGGCAATATAACTTTCGCTCGGCAGTGCGTGGTTCATCGTGCCTCACCTCGCTCTCTCTGCCTGGTTGGAAAGCTCCAGCCGTACACTTTTCCGATCTCATCACCAAGCCTGTGGGTGATGCGGGCAATGTCTGCTCTGGTGGCTGTGCCGTTGTAGATTTTTTCCTTGAGCCGGTCCTTTTGCGCCTCCGAAATATTGTCCTTATACACCCGATAGAGATAATGGTTCGTACCGTCATGGTGGGTATCATTGCACCGAAGATCTCCGTTCTTGTCCACATACCATGTGGTATAGTCGTAGTCGGAATAAAGGCAGTCGCGGATATTGCCGCTTGGAATTTCCTTATATCCCATGCGCCTGCCATTCCAGAGCCCCAGATCGCCCACAACCAGTATCGGCTGCGAAAGCTGGATGTCCAGATTGAGCCGTTCGTCCTCAAGATAGTGCCCATTTTCCTCATACATCATGGCGACGCGCTCGTCTTCGGAAAGCGCCGGATATTCTTCCTCCATCCAGTCCTTCCACTCCTCATAGTCCAGGTCGGCATTAGACCAGATACGATAATCGTCCTCACTCATCGTGCATCACCTCTGTCCTTCGGCATCACTGGCTTACCGTCTGCGTCATAATTTCTCGGGTCAGCGGCGGGCACCTGAAAGCCGAACATAGAGCCAGCCTTCATTGCTTCTTCCTGCGCCTTGCTGACGCCGAGCTTTGTATTGTACTCGTTCACGATGCTTCGGGCTTCCTCCTTGTCAGCGGCGGGAATGTCCGTTTTGAAGTAGCCCTTTTCGCCGCGCTTGATGATAATGATCTCACCGCTACTGGGCAAAACGCTGTAGCATCTCTCGGGCAGATTATCCCGAATCGGCTCGCAAGTATGGCCGCCATACTCCATGCGCTCGGCAAACTCGCAGATATGATAGAGGTTGCTCCCGATCTCCACATGGTAGTCGTCGATATAGCGGCAGGTGCGGATCTGATCTTCATTCCACGAATAGTGGATTTTCACCTTGCTGCCGTCCGGAATGCGAAAAAGCTCCTTGTAATGGCTGTCAATAAAACGGATTCCTTTCTCTGCGTCCTTCAGGTGCTGATCGAGCCAGTCCCGGCGATAGCAATAGCAGTACAGGTTGTACTCGCCCCTGTCCGGATTCAGGCGCAAAAGGTAGGCATATTTTTCGGTGTCCACACGAACACCATAGTAGCCCGGTTCATCCTGCATCCGGCTTTGTGGTGTGCAGTAGCAGTACTTGGCAAGCGCCCTGCGGTTATGAAGAATGTCGCCTTCCTCACGCAGAGAGTTGATGACTTCATCAAACTCCGCCTTGAACTCATCGGTTTTCAGCTCCTCCCGGAAATCAAACCAGCTGCTGAAAAAGCCGTTGCCGTCTGTATCCATGTCTGCCCGGAGGTGGCCGATCAGTCCGGTTTGCATGGAAATCTGCGTGCTCTGGCGAAAGGTATATTTGTCCTCCGCCTCGATCATTGCTCTTTTCTCATATTCAATCATCTCGCTTCACTCCTTTCTTTAGCTGGTTTCTTTTCCTGCGCGTGTATCTCTTTCGCTTTCTCCAAGCCCTTCTGCGCCCATTCGGGAAGCTTCTTTTCATCCATGACACCGAGAAAATCCGTGCGATAAAAGGAGGTCTTTCTCCCGTCGTACAGAGAAATGCAGTAGCAGGTACGGCCTCGCGCATTTGCCTGCGCACCAAAACCGCCGGTACACAGCATGAGCTGATGATTGGCATGGCGGAACTCAGGCCGGAGGATGCTGCCCTTGACGACAACCACCTTGTTCTCAATGGAATCTTCGTAGGAAAACGGCGCGCAGCTTTCTGCCATGAGTTCCTCATTCATGCCGACTTTCTGACAGGCTCTTTCGTTTTCCTGGACGATCTCCTCGGCTGCGTCCGCTACGCGCTGTCCGAACACCTTTGCGATCTCTGCAAAATCGTCGCTGACCAGCACCCCGGAATAGCGCTCGAAAATAGCGTTGGTCTCTACAAAGCAGCACATATACCGTTCATCCTTGTCGGCGTTGGGATTCTCGCCTAGAGCAATATCCTTGTGCCCGATATACATGGAATACTTTACGGAGTAATCTCCGATTTTTCTTGTCTCTTCCATAGCGTCTCCTTTTATAAGCGGGGCGGCATCCGTAAAAAGATGCCGCCCCTTGCCGTTTTACTTTCTGTTCTTCAGGCGAAGAACGATCAGCCCTGCGATGATAAACACCACAAGACCGATGCCGATGATAACCTTAGCGTTCATGCTTGCCTACCTCCTTCTTTTTGCGGAAGGTAAAGAAGGCCGCCGCACCTGTGCCGATTGCAGAGATACCCGCAAGCGCTGCCCAAAGAGGCATATTGGTGGTATCTCCGGTCTTGGGTATATCCGTAACAGGCTTGAGCTTGTTATGGAACTTGGCAACGACCGTCTTTCCCTCGTGAACGGTTACAGTGACATTTGCGGGAAGCTCATACTTCTCGTTGGTCTTGTTGGACACCTCGGAGATCACATAATCGCCGATGCGCAGTCCCTCGATGTGGATTTGGCCCTTTTCATCGGTCACAAAGTCCTTGCTGAAGGCATTGCCGGTGATATCCGAGCCCTCCACGCGGAAGGTGAAGCCCTTCAGCACGCCGTCATCCGAAGTCTTTTCAATGCGAATGCCTCCGGTCTGCGCCTGGTTGACAAAGCCCTTTCCGGCCTCGTTTTCCACGATAACCGTCTTGCCGTTTTCCTTAATGGAGAAGCTGTAGGTCTTCTCATCAAGGAAGAAGCCCTTGGGGGCCTCAGTTTCCTTCAGCGTGTAATCGCCGTAGGGCAAATCATTCAGCTTGTAAACGCCGTCGGACAGCTCCTCCATCTGGCTCACAAGCTTTCCGTCACGGTACACCTCAAAGACCGCACCACTCAGATGGTGGTCGGGATAGTTTTTATCCACCTTGGTCAGCTGAACGCTGCCGCGAATGAGCTTGTTGGTGATCTCAATCTCGACCACAGCGCCGTTTTTGTCCACCTTCACAGCATGAGGTGTCTCATCCATCACATAGCCCTCCGGTGCAGCGATTTCACGCACCACATACTCGCCATAAGGGATGTCCGCAAAGGTGAAGCTGCCGTCCTCTGCGGAAACGGTGGTCAGGATAGGCTCGGTGCCGTCAGTAAGGAACAGACCGATGGTAGCCCCGGCCAGCGCCTTGCCGCCCTCATCCTTCTTCATGCCGTGGATCTCTCCATAGATCATCTCGTTGGTAATGCTCTTTCCGTCATTGACGGCAAACTCCACAACGGGGATTTCCTGACCGGCATAGGCGAAGGTCACAGGGTACTTCTCATCGGAGAGGATGTAGTGGCTGTCGGTGCTGATTTCCTTGACATAGTAGCTGCCGAAGGGAACATCGCTCTTGAGCACAGACTTTCCGTTTTCATCAAGAGACAGGATCTCGATCAGTCCGTCCGCAGGAATGACAGAGCCGTCTGCTGCGGTAAGCTCCTCGGCGGCATAGAAGCCGAAGGTCACAGCGGAAAGCTCGTTATTCATGCCGATGCCGAACTGTTTATTCTGCTCCAGTACCTTGGGAAGAGAAATCCGAGCCTTCTGTCGGTCGTTGCAGAAGCTGGCAGCAGTCTCGGTGATATCGATTTCCTGTCCGGCGTAGACAAGCTCTGCAGTATGGGCATCCTTGTTTACGACCATGCCGTCGGGGGCTTTCATCTCGGTGATCTCGTATTTGCCCAGGTACAGCGGCTTACTTTCCACCATGCCGTCTGCGCCGGTAGTCACCGTATCTACCACCTCGCCGGCGCTGCAGCGCAGCGTACCGTCCGGGGTGTAGATGTCCGCCGCTGCCTTGATCTCATAGGTTGCTCCCGCAAGGCCCTGCATCGCATAGACCGGCTGATAGACCCCATCCGTCGCCGCAACAGAGGCAAACACCTCGCCGGTTTTGGAAATCTTGATGATGCCCTTCTGCGCGTAATTGCCCAGCTTCACCGCAACGACCGTCACACCGCTTTCCTCGGTGGAATTATCTTCGGTCACATCGAACTTGACCACCTCATGACTGAGCACATAGCCGTAAGGGGCGGAGACTTCCTTGAGGGAGTAGCCCTTGCCAAACTCCAGCTTTTCCGGTGTGATGAGCATACCGGCGTCATTGGTATAGAAGGTGTCGATGGTGGTGACCTCCGGATAGGTAAAGGTCATTTCCACCTTGGAGCCGTCCGGACGGAAGATCTGGAAGCCCGCACCCGCATAGGGAATGGTATTGCCGGTTTCTGCGTCCACCTTGATGACCTTAATGAAGGACTCGAAATTGGCGTTGTTGATGAGGTAGCGGTAGGTCTCGCCGTCCTTGGCAATGAACACATCAAAGTCGCTCATCAGCTCACGGCCCTCCCAGCCGGAGATCTGATGCACGGTGTACACGCCGTAGGGCAGGTCCTTGCTTTGGGCAAAGCCGTTTCCATCGCAAGTCAGATAGTCCCGCTCCGTATCCTTTGCCGCTTCATAGCTGCCTGCGGCTTTCAGATAGACGGCGAATACTGCACCTTCTTCGGGAGTTTCGATCTGCGTATCGCCGTTATCCGAGTGCTTGATGATGGCGATATTGCCTTTCTGCACCTGCTCGGTAACAGCCACAGCAGGTGCGGTGTTCAGCTCAACGGTGTAATTGGCCGCCTCTGCGCCGACAGGATAAACGGTGCTGTCCAGCAGATAGCCCTCGGAGGGGCTGATCTCACGAATCGTCCAGTCGTCGCCGCAGACATAATAGCCAGTGGTGAACTGGCCGTTCTCGTCGGTGTAGTAGGTATCCGCAAGCTGATCGCCCTTATAAATGCCGTAGGCGGCACCGGCAAGGGAGGCATCGCCCTGCGCCGTTCCGTTTTCACGGTCGTTCTTGGTTACTGTTACGTTGAACTTCTTGAGGATGTTGGAAACGCTCTTATTGGTTACGCTGTTCCATTCCACTGCGGCGCTCTGGCTGTCGGGAACTACATAGCGAATGGCGGTGTCCATCTCCTCCAGCGTGTAGCCGGTGCCGATAAGCACATCCTTGAAAGCCGCCACACCGTTTTCATCGGTAACAGCAAATTCATCTACAGGCAGGCCACTGAGAGAGGTTCCAAAAAGGTGGAACTTCACGCCCTGATTCAGTCCGTCCTCGGAGGTCTTGGTCACGGTCAGATCGCCGCGGCGGAGTACATTGTTGAAGGAAACCGTCGCCGTCTGTCCGGCGAGCACGGTAACACGGTGGCTTTCCTGGGGCACATACTTGTCATAGCTCTGCTCGGTGACGGTATAAATGCCGGGCATCAGATTGTCGATGCGAATTTCACCGTTCCGGTCGGTGGTAACGGTCTGATTGACACCCTCGCCGGTGATGGTGAAGGCAATGCCGTCCACCTTGCCGTCCTCGCTGGTCTTGATGATTTTGGCGCTGCCGTAGCTGACCTTCAGCTTGAGAAACGCTCTTACAGGGTCGCTGACGGAGGCCGTATAGGTGATGGTATCCTGAACGCCGCCGTTGGGGCCGTACTTATAGTCCGTCCAAACAAGAACGCCGCAGCGGGAAGCGCTTCGGCTTGCGGAGATCGTCACATTGCCGCTGGGAGCCGTATCGGTGGTGATGGTGAGCGTATTGCCCGACACACTGAAATGGAAGCCCGTCTCACTGGCGGAGAAGGTAAATTGCGACAGTACACGGTTGGTATCCGTGAGTTCGGCAATGTACTGACTGCCGTCCCACGCAAGCTCAATGGTCCTTGCGCCGCCGCTGCTTCTGCTCATAAAGCTCGGGCAAACGGCATGGCTCTGCACGCTGTACTCGATGCTATCGTAATAGTCCATGATTCGGCTATACAGCGGATGATTGGGGGAAACCAGCGACAGGATCTCGTCATAGCCGCCGGTGCTCACATGGTCAAAGTCCGCATCGCGCTCGCCCACAACCGTTTCCCAAACAAGCAGCTGGGTAGCGAAGGCGTGGGCCAGCTTATCCGCATCGGAATCGTTCTGCGATCTCCAGGAGGTGGAAAGGTTGCCCTGATAGCCATACTGCATGATACGGCCCAGCAGCAGCTTAATGTCGTCCGGCTCGATGGTATTGTTGTACTGGCTGGGATAGTTATCCCAAAAATCCTCACCGAAGCCGTGGTAGGTATCGCCGACATTTCGGGAGAGGCCGGGCTCGATGCAATAGCATACCTTCCCGTCAAAGGAATCCATACAGTGCAGGGTAGTGTAGTTGCTGGAGCCTGTTGTCCAGCCGTTCATGTAGGTTTTTGCGGAGTGCCCCCATGCGTCCTCGGAGTAAATCTGAGCAGCGTCCCCGTCACGGGGGAAGGAAATCATATAGGACTCCGCTGTTTCGCTTGCGGCGAAGGCCGTGGTCGTGCCAAAGCCCGCAAGCACGGTGAATGCCATAAGGACTGCAAGCAGCCCCGACATTCCTCTTTTGAGAATCTTCTTCATTCGTTCTGTCCTCCTTCAAGGCATGAAAAAAGCACCGTGCTTCCACGATGCTCATTTCGGTGTATTGATTTGTTGATGCTTATGCGTACCCGATATAGATCAGGTAGCTGCTTGTGCCGACGCATTCGTACCAGATCCAGACAGCGGTTATCTCCTCGTCCTTCGCATATCTGTTCAGGCGTGAGTTAATGTCTCGCTCCAGGTAGATGCAGGTCGGCTTTGCGGTGATCGGATTGTCCCAGCAATCAGTTGCCGAGCTATCCAAGGTCAGTCCCAAGCTCACCGCCGTGCTTTTCGCGTAAGAAATCCAGTGCTCGATATCAAATGCGGGCTCGGGCTCCGGAGTTGGTTCCGGCTCGGTTATCGCAGGAGCGGATGGTTCCTCTGTGGGGCTTTCTGTTTCCTCCGACTTTTCCGAAAGCACGGGTGGCCGCTCAGTTTCCTCCAATGTCAACGCATTCGATTCTGTGGGTGCGCTTACCGGCTCAGAAGAAAAGCTCGGGCTGCTATCGTGCTTGTCCTCATTTGGTATGCAAGCTGCTGGATCGGCGGCTTCTGTCGGGACTTCGGTGGGAGCGCTTGAATCTGTGGATACCGGCTCAAAGGAAACAGGCGTTTCTTCCTGCGGCGTTGGAGCTTTCGGTGTGTTTCCTGCCGTTTGCCCTTGCAATGGCTCTGCGGCGCATCCGGAAAGCAATACGGAAAGTAGGAGCACACACAACATGAGATTCTTTTTCATGGGATGACCTCCTATGGCTGTTTTTCTCATATTGTACGAACACACCCGATCTTTCTCAACTGTACTGCCTATCTATTTTCCTTTTGAGCTGGTATTGCCGGTAGAAGAAGGGGGGAGTGTGAGGGGGGAAACATGGTTTCGCCCGGAAAAGGGTACACTGCTCCCTTGGCGTAGGGCTTATCTTGCGTCATTTCGGATCTTCTGCCGTTCCTGATAGCGGTGATAATACTCCAGCGCTTTCATAATATAATCACCGGTTTTTTCGTAAGGAACGCTGGCAGGTATAAACCTCCTGGCCTCGGCGTACTTGATGTTGATTTTCTCCCTCTGGTTCGGCTTTTCCTCGCTCATGATCGACTCGATGACCTCGTTATTCAGCTTTCCGTCCTGAGAGAATCGCTTCAGCTTGATGGCCTGGGCAAGGGATGGCGTGGCATCTGCGTAAGAGATTTGCTCCAGCAAAGCACTCTGCTCCTCCTTTTGCAGGTACGAAAGCTCCACCGCAGGCCTGAATGCAATGCGTCCCTCGTCAACCAAATCCAGAAGCTCCGGAATAAGCTCGGTAAGACGAATATAGCGCTGGACTTGTGTTTTGCTATCAGGCGAACTATCAGCAACAATCTCAACTGATTTCACTCCTTGCAACTTGTGCCCCACTGGGTCACAAGTTAAGTCTGTACGCTGTCCCTGCCGATTCATGGCCTCCAAACGCATCTTGTACGAAAAAGCTTTTTCACTGGGCAGTATCACAGAACGCTGCAGGTTCGATTCCACCATTAGAATGATGGCCTCGTCTCGGGTCATCTCCCGCACCTCAGCCTTCACGGTATCAAACCCGGCAAGCTCGCAGGCCTTCTTTCTGCGATGCCCCGATACGATTTCATACCGCCCGTCTTCCTTTGGGCGGAGCGTGACAGGGGTGATGATCCCGCGCTCCTTGATGCTCTGGACAAGCTGATCCATGTCCTCGTCCAGCTTCACCTTAAAGGGGTGGTCGGGAAAATCGTCGATCTCCGAGAGGGGAATATCATAAATGCGCGGGAGTTTATTTTCCTTTCGCTCCGCGTCATTCATGAAGAGCTCATCGTACCCGGTCAGGCCCAGATCGATTTTTTGCACGTTCTTCAAGCTCTGTCACCTCCTTTGTGAGTGCCTCATACGCCGCGGCGACCTTGCCGTTCCTGTCATGGGAGAAGATGCTTTCTCCGGAAAGACTGCACTCCGCAGCTCTTACCGAAAAAGGAATTTCGGAACGAAACACGCGGATGTTTTCTCCCACGGTGGAACGAAGCGAGGAAATGATCGCCTTGGCGTTGTTGGTGCGGTTATCCACCATCGTCAGCAAAATGCCGTCAATCTTTAATCTCGGGTTGATCTGCCGCTTGATCTTTGAAATGGAGCGCAGAAGCAGGTTAAGACCTTTGGTTGACAGGAAATTCGGCTGAGACGGGATAATCACACTGTCTGCCGCAACCAGCGCGTTGACCGTCATCATGCCCAGAGAGGGCATACAGTCAATCAGAATGTAGTCGTAGCTTTTTCTCATGCCGTCGATGGCGTTCTTCAGGACATACTCACGGCTCATGACATTGAACAGACCTGTTTCCATACCGGAGAGCTCAATGTTCGAGGGAAGCAAATCCACACCTTCCTGGTGCCGGATAATGGCACCCTCCGCAAGCGGCTCATCATCAATGACCGACTGCATAAGGGACGACAGCGATACATCCAGCTCATCGGGATTCTTTACGCCGAGGCTCACCGTTAAGCTGCCCTGCGGGTCAGCATCTACCAGCAGGACCCGTTTCCCGGAGCTTGCAAGTCCCACGCCGAGATTGACTGCGGTCGTCGTCTTGCCGACGCCGCCCTTCTGATTTGTGATGGCGATCACCTTACAGTTTTCCATGGGGTTTTCCTCCTTTCTCTTTATTTGAATCATTTCTGATCCACGAAAGCCTCAAAATACCTTTTGGGGCTTTCGTCGCTGCATTTCATTTTTCCTCGAACCCAAAATGCAGAAAAGGAAATCAACAGGCGTTCGGCTGCTGACCGAACTCATAGGAATCTCACCTCTGCCGGGTACTCCGCCAGCCCCATAGGGAAGTATCATTGTCCCTGAATCGTTTCATCGCCTTATCCGCAGCAAGCGGATATTTCAGAATGGTTCGGAATCGCTACCAACCTTGCTTTCCGTGATAACCCTTGCGGGCAGGAAGTTCGTGGCGCACCTTCATCCGGCTGAGGCTTTCGCCCCCGATCAGGAATGTACCTGTTGAATGTGTATTCGATTGTCAAGCTTCACGAGGGCGTTTATTTTGCCCCTCACTTGGTAGGCAACGAAAACGGTCAAAAATTAACCCCCTCCAAAAAATTTTTTCGTTTTTTTGAAAAACGCAGATTTGCGAGTCCGCACTTGATTCTGAGATAATAAAAAAGCACCCTTGACGGGTGCAAAGTACCTGTAATGGATGCAAACAGATGCTCATTCCAAAGTGCCAAAATATGCTCCAAAGTGTCAATTTGACACTTTGGAATTCGTAGCTTGATACTTTGGGGCACAATTTTGCCTTCGTAGCCAATGGGCTGATGGCTAAAGCAAAAAAGGACGAGCCACCCGATATGGATAGCTCGTCCTTACCTCATTTTGATTGTAGGCTGTCTAAGTACTTCCAGCGTCGATAGTTTTGCAGACTGCTGATGTGCCACTCGCTCTTTCGGGGTATCGTCCTGAATGCGTTTGAACAGAAAAAATCAATCAGGTATATCTTGGGGATCATATTCATCGCCCTGATGGAAAAATACTTCACCTTGCCTTTGTTGCACCAGCGGTTAATTATCGGAATAGCATATCCCGTGATCTCACTGACCTTTTTAACTTCAAGAACATCTGGGTATTCTTTGAGGAGGAACCGATAATACTCATGCAAATCTTCGCCGTCGATTTTAATTTCCGACGAATAATGTTGCCGAACCGTTCTTCCGCTTTCTTTGTACCATCCATCCGGTACAGCGTAGAACTCAGGATGGTTCTCCCGATCTTCTATGAAAGCCATCAGATCTTCTTTCCTGATTTTGTAGCACCGGGTTTTCTTCCCCGAATAAATGCACGGCAGCTTTCCGCTTTTCAGATAATAGAGCGCTGTTCGTTTGCTGCAATGGCAAAGCAAGCGCACCTGTTCCTTAGCAAGAATATCCGGCACTTTTGACCAATCAATGTCATTGTTTTTCATAACATACACCTCTGTCATTTGTTCGGTGGAAGACACCTGTGTATGCTATGCTGTTCTAACATCGTTCTAACATTTCTAACGCGAATTCTAACAAAACTGCCAAAATC
>OLHA01000240.1_pt1 | contig 32295 bp, 29 predicted proteins | sample 1605961 | NCBI WGS metagenome assembly OLHA01 (sample SAMN03283288) | human gut metagenome | biome: human-associated habitat; material: feces | host: Homo sapiens | place: Peru | collected 2012
AAATATGTATAATAATTGTAACTGTAATGATGATTATGAAAGAATAAAAAAACGTATAGATGAGGAAAGCAAAAAATATAAACAATGTTATATACAAGGTCCACCTGGACCAAAAGGAGAACAGGGAATTAAAGGAGATCCAGGTCCAGCTACTATCAGGGTAGGTAGTACAGAAACAGTAGAATCTAGTGAACCCGCTTTAGTAATAAATACTGGTACGAAAGAAGACGTAATTTTAGATTTTAAAATACCAAAAGGTGATAAGGGAGATAAAGGAGAACAAGGTATTCAAGGAATGCAGGGACCAAAAGGAGAACAGGGGGATAAAGGTGATATTGGTTTAAAAGGTGATAAGGGTGAAAAGGGAGAACCAGGACCAACTACTATCAGAGTAGGTAGTACAGAAACTGTAGAATCTAGTGAACCCGCTTTAGTAATAAATGCTGGTACAAAAGATGACATAATTTTAAATTTTAAAATACCAAAAGGTGATAAAGGAGATAAGGGAGATTCAGGTCCTAGAGGACTTCCTGGAGAAATAGGCAGAACTGAACATATAGCAATAGACGAAACTGAAACTCTTGAACCAGGTGAACCTGCTCAAGTTATGGATACTTTTGAAAATTGGGTTCATCACTTATCATTTCTTATACCAAAAGGAGAAAAAGGTGATTTAGGTCCTGTAGGACCTCAGGGACCTACGGGGCAATCATTTGTATCTTCGTATGGAATTAGATATTCAATGATTGATACTCAGCTCAATTTACCACAGGCAACTGATACTGTAATTCCTTTACCAGAAAAAGGCATTTCATTTTTTACAGAGTATCCTGATGATAATTCAATCAAGATAAAAGAAAGTGGGGTTTATTTGGTATCATATTTATTATGTGCTGCAACTAATGAAGAATGTTCTATAACAATGTCGGTTAGAGCAAATGATATACTTCAACCTGCAACAAGTGCTACTAGTGAGTTTCAAGCACAGTTGATAAATAATATAAGTGGGTCAACAATTATATCATTACAAACAAATGATCTTATAACACTGAATGTAAAATCTTCTAAGAATGTTAATATGAAGTTTAATGGTAGTACTAATGCAATGTTGAGTATTATTAAAATTCATTAATAAATTTTAATCAAGTAATTGTTACTTGATTTTTTTTGTTATATATTAATTAAGTCCTTTTTTATGTATTTAATATATTATAATAAAGGAAAGTGAAAATATGAAAATAATAGATAATAAAACAGTAGTTGTAACCAATAGTGAAGAATTAAAAACTGCTTTAAGTGGCGATAATGAATATGTTTATATTTATTTTGGTAATGATATAACACTTGAAAGTGGTTTTGTAATTAATTCTAATAAAGAAAAAGTAATTATAGATGGAACATACCAAAATCATAAATATACATATTATAATTATTTATCAGAAAATAATGATGTTATAATAGCAAATTCTGATAATAAAGTAATAACAGTAAAAAATTTAGTTATAAAATCTTCACATACTCTAGGTGTTATTTATGTTTCTGATAATGAAATTTATGAAAATGTTAAAGTTGTATATAGTAATATTCAATTTAATGGTATAAAGTTATCAAATAATTTATATGGTACTACTAAGATTTTAGACAGTAGCATAACTATAGAAGATATAAATAATATCAAAGCTCAAAGTGTATGTGATTGCAATAAAATTGAAATAGGTGGTCAGACTACTTTTGATACTCCTAACACTGCCTTTTTATATCAACATACTATAGAACCATCTAAGTTTACTATACTTACAAATAGTAAGGTAAATTTAAATACATTGAATGCTTTTTTCAATGGTACACCAAGATTGGATTTTAAAATATTACATAATTCGGAATTTAATTTGACTACTGGTAATGGATTTGCACAAACAATTAATAATGGTTGCAAAAACGTTTTAATAGATGAATATTCTACATTTAATTTTATTGAAAATAATCATCAAAGAATACCAATGTGGAATGTATATGGTGATTTTATTGTTAATAATTATGCTAGTTTATTCATAATAAATAGTTTTGATTCTACTCCTGCAGATAATTATAATATATATTTTAAGGGTACTAATCAAAATTTAGTTTTAAATAATCCTAAGAGTATCATTATTTATACAAAAAATGCAAATATTCTATATACTGAAAATCCAGTAAATTTTTCATTTGAATTCAATAGATTAAATATGTGGATTAATTCTAAGAATATTACAACAGCTGGTAGTATTGATAATTTACCTGATTATTCTTGGTATAAAGTTGATACACTATCACAAGTTAAAGGTGTATTTTATAAAACTACAACAACAATAACAGAAACAAATTATACTGAACAAGAAAAAAATAAATTACCTGATTTATCTAATTTTATCTTTCAAAATAGAAAACAATTTTCAATTGGAATGATAAAAAATAATATTCATCCAATTGACAGTAATTCTACTAAAATATCAGGACATACAATGCCACATACTGATGTTTTAATCTCTTATGATAGTATATATGAAATAGTAACTTCGGATGTTGATGGATTATTTGAATATATTTTGTTAGACGATATTCAGGATGGAACTAATATAACAATTGTTTTTTGTAAACCAACAAGTTTTGTTTATGATACTAGGTTAATTGTAACACCATTTGAAGGAGAAATTACACTTTTAAATTCAACTGAAGTAGTGACATTTGATAAAATTCCAATATCAACTAATCCTATTATTTTAGGAAAGAAAAAAAATACTACAATTACAGTTATTGATAGTAGAAAAAATGGTACGGAATTTAATTTATATCTTAATTATGTAAATCCTATGATGACAATAGATGGAAAAGTATTAATTGATTCTTTAATATTTAAAAAATTTGATGATGAAATAATTACGTTAAGAAATGAACCTAAATTAATTTATCAAGGAAAAAAAACAAATAATCAAGTAAACATAGAAAATATTACATTTTCAACTGATAAAGGTTTATTATTAAGATTAGACGATGATAAGTATAATTTAAAAGATGAATTTGTAACTAAATTTATATGGACAATAGAATTATAAAAAAACGCATATATTTTTAATATATTAAATTTATACATATAAATATATCATAATGAGGTGATTTATGGATAAAGATTATATTTATGTGAAATTAATGTCTAGTAACAATGTTTGTATTAATAAAATACAGTTTGTATTAAAAGATGTTTATAATAATATAGTTTTTAATGGAATAACTGATAATTATGGAGGTATTGAATTACCTATAAATAATAAAAATATTTATAAATTATTAATATATTCTGGAGTTGGATTAATTCAAATACCAATATATGCTTTAAAAAATGCAAGATATTGTATATGTATTAATGAAGAAAAAAATAATAAGAAAAAAAATAATAAAATGTTATTATTTGATTCTAATTATCCAGAAATTAAAATAAAGAAAGGAGAGATAATTTTATGGCAATAAAACATAGAATACCAATAACTAATGGACTTGGAAGTTTAGAGGTTGTTAATGGACGATATAATGTAACGGCTGAAGTACCTGGATATGACAATTCAACTTTAACTCCTAAAAGCATAGAAATAGTAGATGGTGTTGAAACGTATGCTTTTACAATTTCTGCTACTGGAACTCTTACAATTAATGTAACAGATACAGGAAGTTCAACTACTGGTGTACAAATAGTTGGAGCTAAATTTGTAAGAACTGATTATCAAGGAAATGAAATAGGTGTTGAAGCTATAACTGATTCAGATGGTAATGCGAAATTTTTGAATGTGCCATTTTCTGCAAATAATAGTTTAAAAATATATTTTAAGCAAGTAACTAGTGATGGGAAACATACGTTTAGTGAAGAAGTGAGAAATATAGAAATGAAAATGAATGAAGAAACTATTGAAATCGCAAATCCATTAGCTCCACTTAAAAAATTTACATTATCAGATTCAAATTTTGTAAATATACTTATTGATGATGGCGATTTATATATTGAAGAAAACGGTTAGAAAAAAACTAATTTAATAAATTTTTATGAATAAAAAAATTATATATATTTTATTGTTATATAAATTTAATTAGGAAGGAGAATGTTATGAATAATAATTCCTGTAATTGTAATTATAATGATAATTATGAGAAAATAAAAAAACGAATAGAAGAAGAAAGTAAAAAATATAAAATGTGTTATATACAAGGACCGACTGGTCCTAGGGGTGATATTGGTCCAACTGGACCAAAAGGTGAAGATGGTCCAACAACAATTGAAGTTGGTACAACAGAAACAGGTGAACCTAATACTGAGGCTATCGTAAAAAATGTTGGCACAAATAAAAATGTTATTTTAAATTTTGTAATACCTAAAGGAGTTACTGGTGATAATGGTGATAAAATTATTATTGGCAAAACGGAAACATTAGATGCTAATGCTAAAGCAAAAGTTATTGATACTTTAGTTGGAAATGTTCATACACTAGATTTTTATATACCACAAGGGTTTGATGGTATAAATGGCGCTGTAGGTCCTAAAGGAGAAACTGGGAAAAGTGAAGGGATTAAAGTTATTAATACAAAAACAATTTCCCCAGGCACAGAAGCAGAAGTTACTGATGATTTTGATGGTGATACACATTATTTGACATTTTCTATTCCAAAAGGAGAAAAAGGTGAACAAGGGGTTGCTGGTGAAAGGGGAGAAAGAGGAATAGCAGGCCCAGTTGGACCAGCCGGTTTGCAGGGGGAAGTAGGTCCAACAGGTCCAATGGGTCCAGCAGGGACTTCTTCACTTGATGCATATGCATTTCTTTATGAAGATAATGGAAATTATTATTCTTTAACACCAAATACACCAAATCAAATTGATTTAGGTCAAACTTCTCAAATTAAAAATGTTGATACAACTTTTACAAATACAATTAAAATACAAAATACAGGAGTATATAAAATTGATTATTTTTTTGAGGCCAAAGCTTCTGCTAATGCAAATGTATCATTAGAAGTTAGAAAAGAAAATATCACAGTAAATGGTACAAAAATAACAAAAGAAGTAAATAATCAAAATTATGTTAGTTTTACTGGAAGTATAATTACAATGTTAAATAAAAATGATAAAATTGATTTAGCATTATCATCGACAGTAAGTGTTACATTAACTCCAAATGATGATACTAGTTCTTACCTAAGTGTTATAAAGATAGATAATTAATTTTCTTTTAAATTATTAAAATAATTAATAAAAAATAAAGTATATAAAAAATTGTTAGAATAAACATAAAAATTAATGATTAATAGTAAAATTAAATATTATTTAGATTTTAAAGATTATCGATTGATAATTCTTTTTGTATAGTTAAATGTTAAATTTTACTATATATAATTTTTAGTATATAATTATATTGGTGATAGTATGGAAAAGTATCTTGAAGATTTGAATTATTTAATTAAAATGTTAGAATGTAATCATTTAGATATTTATTTTAATGTATCTAAATCTGATTTGAATAATTATATTAATTATATAAAAGAAAATATTTTAATTAATAATGATTATCAATTTATGTATATTATAAAAAAAGTTATTAAAAAATTAAGTGGAATATATGACTCTCATACTAGGGCTATGTTTCAAAATAATAAATTATTACCAATAAAAATCAAAGTAATTAAAGATAAGGTATATATAATAAAAACATTAGATGAATATAAAAATATTTGTTATAGTGAAATTACTCATATTAATGGAATAAGTATGAATAACCTAATTAGTGAATTGGAAGAAACAATTTCTTATTCTACTAGGGAATGGTTAATAAAAAATATTCAGGATGATTTAATTAAAATTAATAGTTTAAAGATGTTACCAAGTATTGGTGATGCTTATTCTATTGATTTGACAATCAAAAAAAATAATAATATTAATAGTATTAAATTCGATTGTAATAAAGATTATCAAAAAATAACAAATGATGATAAAAACTATACATTTGAAATAATAGATGATGTTTTAAAAATAAATTATACAAGTTGTATTGAAAAGAAAAAAAATCAAATGTTAGATTTTATTAATGATATAAATACGAATGTAAATAATAGAATTATTAATGATGTTGTTGTTGATTTACGTGGTAATGTGGGTGGTAATGATACTATAATAAAACCTTTACTTGAATATTTAAAAAATAATTTTACTAATATTTATTCGTTACAAGATGGTGGTATATTTTCTGGTGGCAGATTTGCTTTATTTGATTTAAAAAATATTGGAAGTCGTACAATAGGCACAAATATAGGAACTCAGGCAAATTGTTTTGGAAATTTAAAAAAGTTTAATGATAAAAGTTATTTTGAACTTCCAAATACAAAATTTAAAATTACTTGTTCAACTAGATTTTATTATTTAGATAATGGTTTAATAAAGTTTACTTCTGATAAAAAAGAACTATCAATTTTAAAGAGAAATAAAAAAATTTTAGAACCAATATATTTTGAACCTGATTATTATGTAGAAGAGGATATAAATGATTATGAACAGGGTATTGATTCGTATATGGAACAGTTTAAAGAAATAAAAAATTTAAAAATTAAATAAAAGATTATTAAAAAGTTAAAATCAAATAATTAAAATGTTTATTTAAAATTTTAAGGGTTATCGATTGATAATTCTTTTTTTTATTAGAAATGTTTATCTAATATTAATTATGTGATAAAATATTTAGTAAGGTAAATTTAGTTAAAATTATTATTTAAAAATAAAAGAGGTTATTATGAAATGTAATAATTATAATAGTGAGCGTGTTATAGATTGTTTATACAATAGAGGATATACTAACTTTTTAAATAGAAAAGAATCTCAAATAATAAAAAAGCAATTAAAATCATGTGAATACAATGTATATGAATTATATAAAGAATCTTCAAAAATTATACTTTATAATAAAAAAATTCCAGATATTGCTATTTTAAAAATAGATTGTAACAATAAACTAAAACATCAAAGTATTATGGGAACAATATATTCACTAGGTTTAAATGATGATGTTTTTGGAGATATCATTTATTATGAAGATTCATTTTATATTTTTGTTTTACCTATTATAAAAAATTATTTAATTCAAAATATGATTATGGTAGAAAAAAATAAAGTAAATTTAAGAGAAGTTGATTTAAATATCAGTTTGAATTTTAAAATCAATTATGAAGTAAAAAATTATATAGTGTCTTCACTTAGAATCGATAATATTATAAGTAGTATAATAGGTGATAGTAGAAATGGTGTACTTGATAAATTTAAAAATAAAGAAATTATAATAAATTATAATGAAAATATAAAACCATCTTATACATTAAAAGAAAATGACATATTTAGTATAAGAAAATATGGTAAATATAAATTTAAGGGCATTGTTAAAACAACTAAAAAGAGTAGTTTAATTATAGAAGTTTTAAAATATATTTAAAGGGGTGAGATTATGGAATATTTACAAGTTTTTGATGATGATAAGAATTTATTAGATGAAAAAGTTGAAAGAAGTAATAAGCTAAATTTAAAAGATGGAAAAAGATTTATGATTGTTTTAGTATTTATAGAAAATAGTGAACATAAATTTTTAGTTCAAAAAACATCTAAGGAGAGAAATAGCGAGTATGCAATAACTGGTGGTCACGTTACTTATAAAGATACTAGCCTGAAAACTGTTATAAAAGAACTTAAAGAAGAATTAGGGGTAATTATTAATGAGTCTCAAATTAATTATTTTGATACAATAAAATATCCTAAAGCTTATGCAGATTTATATTATATAAAAAAAGATTTGAATATTAATAAATTAAATATTCAAAAAGAAGAAGTAGATAGTATAATCTGGTTATCTAAAGATGAAATAATTGAATTAATAAATAAAAATGAATTTAGAAAAGGTAATATAGAGCCATTAAATAAATTTTTTGAATATATAAAAAATAGATAAATTAAAATTGTGAGGAATTGTATGATTGAATTAAAGAATGTTACGAAAGTTTATAAGTCTAAAAAAGGTAATTCTACTAAGGCACTTAATAATGTAAACTTAAAGTTTGAAAATAAAGGTATGGTATTTATTGTTGGAAAAAGTGGAAGTGGTAAATCAACTTTACTTAATTTATTAGGTGGTCTTGATAGTGCTACTAGTGGTGAAATTCTAGTAAATAATCAAAATATAAATGAATTTAGTACTTCAAATTATGATGCATATCGTAATTCTTATATAGGATTTATTTTTCAAGAATTTAACGTACTTGAACAATATAATGTATATGAAAATATAGAATTATCCTTAAAATTACAAGGTAAGGGTCCTTCTAAATTAGAAATTGAAGATATTTTAAAAAAATTAGGATTAGAAAATTTAGAAAATAGAAGAATAAATGAATTATCAGGTGGACAAAAACAAAGGGTTGCAATTGCGCGTGCTATAATAAAAAATCCCAAAATAATTTTAGCAGATGAACCAACTGGTAATTTAGATAAAAACTCAAGTGAACAAATATTTAATATTTTAAAAGATATAAGTAAGGATCACTTAGTAATTGTTGTATCTCACGATAATGAAGCTGCAAGTATTTATGCTGATAGAATTATAAAAATAGAGGATGGATGTGTTTTAACTGATCCTATAGATTGCAATATGGAATTAGAAGAACTTAAATTAAAACGTGCAAAATTACCTTTTTCTTATGCTTTAAAAATGGCTTTTAATAGTTTTAAATCAAAACCTATTAAACTATTAATGACAATAATACTAACTACTATATCTTTTATTTTTATGTTTTTTACAGTTAATTGTTCTCTGTTTAATAAAGAACAATTAATAATAAATACAATGCGAGATAATAATGATTATATATATTATGTAAAAAATTCCTATTATGGATATATGGGTAGTATTACTAATAAAGTTTTAAATCAAACAGATTTAGATTATATTTCTAGTATAACTAATTCAAAATTAAATTTAGTATATAATTTGTATGATAATGGTAATATGTTAAATTTTGAATTTGGTTTAAAAAATAATAATTTAAAAAGATTACAAGACGATATATATGGTTTAAAATTTATAGAGGTAGTGGATGATAATATTTTAAAAAATATTATTGGTAGAAAACCCAGTGAAAAGTATGAAATTGTAATTCATAAATATTTAGCGGACTATATGATTGAATATGGGGTAATTGATATAAATGGTAATTTATACTTTCCTAATAGTTATGAAGATTTAGTATCACAAAATAAATTATTAAAAATTGGTAGTAATAGTGTAATGGTTGTTGGAATTATAGATGATGATACAACATTATTTAAAAATATAATAGAAAATGACAAATTTGAAAGTGATGAATTGGAAAATTATTATTTTTATAAATATGTTAGTAAGGCATCTAATATTTATGTAAAAGGTTTTACAAAAGATGTAATTTTAGAAAACAATAAAAATTCTATTTTAGATAATCTTTATATTACTAATAAAAAAGAAAATGAATTTTCTAAAACTATTCATAATTATATAAAATCTTTAGATTCAAATATTAATATAATTACAAGTGATGGTATAAAAAATATTAATTATTTAAAAAAAGATGAAGCTATTTTATCACTTGATGCCTTAAAACAATTTTATCCAGATTTTGATACTAATTTTATGAATTATTTTAGTATAAATAAAAACAAAAATTATGATGAATCTCTAGAGAGTTTTATTTCTAATTTTTTAAGTGAGAATTTGGTAGATTTAAGTTTAAAATTTAATGATGTTGATGGTAGTAATTTCCAAAATGACATAAAAATTATTGGAATATCTCTTGATCAAAATAATTATATAAGTAATATTTATGTAGAGGAATATAAACCAATTGATAAAATAATTTATTCTGTTATGATTTATGATGATAATTTAAATAATTTAAAAAAATCTTTTAATAATTTATTATTTAATGATACTTTTGAATTAGATGAAAATTTATATGGAGATTATTATAATTATTCATTAGATATAAGTAATTCAAATGAAATTTCTAATATTATCGGTGTATATAAATATCTAACTATATATATATTAATAGTAAGTTTAGTTTTTATGTTATTTGCATTTTTATTATTTTCTAATTTTATAGCGGTTTCTATATCTTACTTTAAAAAAGAAATTGGGATATTAAGAGCTATTGGGGCAACGAGTGCTGATATTACTAAAATTTTCTTAATAGAATCTATAATAATTGCGCTTATTTCTTTTGTTTTATCAGTATTTGGTTTTTACTTTGTATGTGATATATTGAATAATTCTTTATTTAAAGATTCATTTATTTTAATTAATGGTTTTGTAATAAATCCATACACAATAATATTATTATTTATTTATGTAATTATAATTTCTGTTTTAGTTACAACTAGTTTGATAGGTAGAATTAGTAAAATAAAACCAATTGATGTTATTTTAAATAAATAGTTTTTCTTGATTTTTTTGTAATTTTTGTTATTATAGTATAAAATTTATATTTAATGGGGGAAAATATGAATAATAATTATGATGAAAAATTATCAAATTTATATAATGTATATAAAAAATTTGAAGAAGAAGAAAAAAATATAAATTGGTCTTTGGCATTAGGTTTAAATAGTGTTGACGGATTAAAACCATCTTCTTATTTAGAAAATTTAATTGGACAATATATAAATGGTAATATAAATATAGAAGATTTAGAATCGGTATTAGAACATTATTATTTAAAATTAGGTGTTTTAGCGAACTCTAAAGAAAAGGAATGCGATATTGTAAGTAGTAGAATTATTGATTTATTAAATAAAGATAAAGATGATTTTTTTCTAGATTATGAGATGCTTCTTTATATACATAAATACTTATTTAACAATATATATGATTTTGCTGGAAATTTTCGTATATGTAATTTAACAAAAAAAGAAGTTGTTTTAAATAATGATACAGTTAGGTATGCGAATTTTAATGAAATAAAAGATTTGTTAATTTATGATTTTAATGAAGAAAAAGATTTTAGTTATAGAAAAATATCTATAGATAAACAAGCTAAACATTTTGCTTTATTTTCATCAAATATATGGCAAATACATCCATTTAGAGAAGGCAATACTAGAACAGTAGCAGTATTTATGATTAAATATTTACGTCATCTTGGTTATGATGTTAATAATGATATATTTAAAAATAATTCAACATATTTTAGAAATTCCTTAGCTTTAAGTAATTATTCAAATTATAAGAAAAATATAAATCCTAATTTTATTTATCTAACAGAATTTTATAATAATTTACTTTATTGTAATAATGAATTACCTAAAATTAAAGTCTATAAATAGATTTTAATTTTTTTATTGTTTTTTTCTTTGTTTACTTATATAGAAACATAAAAAAACTTGATTTTTATGTAAGTTATGATAAAATAGAACTCATAAATGAAATGGAGTGAATTTAAAGTGGGTAAAAAATATGATTATGATTATATAGAAAATTTAATAGAGACTGATTGCATATATGATATTACTGACCCTGAATTATTACGTGTGATTATATCTAAATGTACTAAAGAAGAATTTAATATAATAAAAAAACTAGATTTATCTGGAGTATGCTTTGATGGCATAAGTGTAAAAGGTTTTGATTTTACAGGAAGCAAAGGTGTTAAAATAAATCCACAAACAGTTTTAGATAAAGATTTGTCAAGTACAACATTAAGTGGAGTTGAAATAATAGGTTCATTTGATGGTGTTTATATATACTACACAAATTTCACAGGAAACAAAGGAGCAAAAATAAATCCACAGACAGTTAGAGATAGAATTTTGGCAAATACAACATTAAGTGGAGTTGAAATAATAGGTTCATTTGATGGTGTTTATGTAGAAGGAACAGATTTTACCGGATGCAAAGGTGTTAAAATAAATCCACAAACAGTTAGAGGTAGAATTTTGGTAAATACAGAATTAAGTGGAGTTGAAATAATAGGTTCATTTGATGGTGTTGATGTACGAAGAACAGATTTCACAGGAAGCAAAGGAGCAAAAATAGATCCACAAACAGTTGGTTGTGAAAGCTTGTATGATACAAAATTAAGTGGAGTTGAAATAATAGGTTCACTTGATGGTGTTGACGTACGAGGAACAGATTTCACAGGAAGCAAAGGTGCAAAAATAGATCCACAAACAGTTGGTTATAAAAGATTAGTTGGTTATAAAAGATTGAATGGTACAAAATTAAGTGGAGTTGAAATAATAGGTTCATTTGATGATGTTGATATAGAGTGTACAGATTTTACAGGAAGTAAAGGGGCAAAAATAAATCCACAAACAGTTAGGTATAAAAGTTTGCAAAAAACAACATTAAGTGGAGTTGAAATAATAGGTTCATTTGATGGTGTTAGTATATATGGTACAAATTTTACAGGAAGCAAAGGCGCAAAAATAGATCCACAAACAGTTTTGAATAAATGTTTGAAAAATACAACATTAAGTGGAGTTGAAATAATAGGTTCACTTGATGGTGTTGATATAAGATTAATAGATTTCACAGGAAGTAAAGGGGCAAAAATAAATCCACAAACAGTTTGGAAAAAATATTTATGTAATGTAAAATTAAGTGGAGTTGAAATAATAGGCTCATTTGATGGTGTTGTTATATTTGGTATAGATTTTACAGGAAGCAAAGGAGCAAAAATAAATCCACAAACAGTTGGGTGTAAAAGTTTGGAAAATACAAAATTAAGTGGAGTTGAAATAATAGGTTCACTTGATGGTGTTGATGTACGAGAAACAGATTTCACAGAAAGCAAAGGAGTAAAAATAAATCCACAAACAGTTAAGTATAAAACATTGAATAATGCAAAATTAAGTGGAGTTGAAATAATAGGTTCATTTGATGGTGTTGATATAAGATTAACAGATTTCACAGGTAGTTTATTTGCTAAAATGGAACTAAGAAAAGTTAAATATGAAGTTTTAAAACAAATTATATTAAACGAAATTGAAACAAATAGTAATGATTTAGAAAAAATCAAAATTTTAAAAAAAATCGATGATTCGTTTAAAAAAGATAAAAACTATCACATTATTTAATAAAAATCGAATAATTTAAACTGAAAATGAAAGACTAGACAATTTATTAATTAGAGGATTGTACCTGTAACCTACTGGTGACAATCCTTTTTATTTTTTAGCATATCTTATTTTGATATAAATTATGTTTTTATGCCCAAGAAACATTTGTTATATCAATTTTCGAACTAATTTCCTTATTGAATTTATAAAATCAATATTCAACTATTTCTAGAGAAGAATAAAACAATATAATTAAAGATGAAGATATTGTTTATATTTGTAGTAAAAATTTAGATATATTTGAAAAATCCTATAATGAAAATTGTGAATTATATAATGAAATTTATTACAAAGTATTAAAATAAAAAAATTGTTTTAATAAAATTATTATTCATTCACTTATATTGACATTACATATTTATAATGCTATTATTACAGTAGATATGATAGGAAGGTATTATATATGGCTAAGCGACGTATAAAGAAAAGTGTTAAAATAGGTTTGATTATTTTTGCTATTTTAGTAGTTGTTATAATTATAGTTATAATTGGTGTAGGAAACTATAAAAAACATCAAGAATATCTTGCAAGTTATGAATATAAGTTAAGTGAACTTGGTTATGAAAATGATAATTTAAGTTACTTATTAGAACAAAGTGATGAAATAAAGAATAAAATTTTGAATATGGATTATGATGATCATATTGTTGATTTTTTGAAACAAAAATATTTTATATTAGACAACTTAAATGATTATTTAGAATATTTAAAGAAGAATAGTAGTGATTCACTAGAACATATCGTAAGTATTGTAAATGTTAAAGCTAACAATGATTTTTATGATAATTCTATAGAAACTAATATAAATGATGGTAATCTTATGCTTGTTAATAAATATCATTATTTACCAGAAGATTATAATCCAAATGATATTGTTGATGTAAAAAATTGGTATTGTTATGGTGAAAATAAAATTAAAGAAGAAGTTTATCAAAAATTTATTGAAATGTTTAATGCAGCAAAGGAACAGGATAAGAAGTTAATAATTTCATCTGGATATAGAACTTATGAAGATCAAAAAGAAACTTATGATAATTATGTTGATAGATATGGCGTAAAAAAGGCCGATGGACTTGCCGCTCGACCAGGTTATTCTGAACATGAAACTGGATTAACATTAGATATTACTACAGGTAAGGCCACTAAAGATACATTTGAAAGTACGGAAGAATTTACTTGGTTAAAAGAAAATTCCTATAAATATGGATTTATTTTAAGATATCCTAAGGGTAAGGAAGATATAACTGGTTATGATTATGAACCTTGGCATTATAGATATGTCGGTGTAGAGGTTGCAACTAAAATTCACGATTTAGACATAACTTTTGATGAATATTATGCATATTATCTTGCTAATTAGAAAGTATTATTTTTATTTTTTATAAATTCACGGAGCATTTTTGTAAGTGCTCTTTTTTCTATCCTTGAAACATAACTACGTGATATTCCAAGCTCCTTAGCAATTTCTTTTTGTGTTACTTCATCTGTATCGAAAAGTCCATATCTTTTAATTATTACTTCTTTTTCTCTTTCGTTTAAAATATCAAAATAATTTTTTAATAAATCAATATTATCTTTATTATGCAAATCTAGTGCAAAATCTGGTTTAGGTGTTTTTAGAATATCCAAAAATGTTATTTCATTACCATCCTTATCAAACCCTACAGATTCATTAATACTTATATTTTTATTATTTTTTTTATCACTTCTAAAATGCATTAATATTTCATTTGCTGTCTACACCTGTTGGAAAGGTATCATCCTTTATATTTCTAGCACCTATAAAGTTAATTGTAATGTCATTTCCATCGCTAGTTATTGTACTGACTAAAGTCTTTATTAGAGTTCTTTTAGTGTTTAAGTCTAGGCTGTAAAAATCATTAAAATAGTTATCCAAAATATTTAATAAGATATCTGCTGTATCTTTGTCATTTATTTTTTCATAGTCTTTACTTGTAATTTTTTTGATTTCTTGTTCAATTTTTAAATTTTGCTCTTTTAATGTTTTAATTTCTTTGGAAATATCATCTAATAGTTCTATATCTATATATTTAATTTTATCAAGTAGGGAAGCTATATTTTTTTCATTTTTGGTTATTGCTATTCTTAAAGATTTTAATTCTTCATTATTTTTAAATTGTTCTGAAAAATTATCTTTAGAAATTTTTTTTAGCGATTGATAGAATAGGGAACTAGGATTAGCCAGTTCTCTGATTTTTTCCATTACCAAATCATCAGCTTCTAACCCATTAATATTTCTACATTCGCATTTTTGTTTTTTACTTTTTTCTTTTAGTTCACACATATAATCAAATCTTTTTCGTCCATCATCACTGATAGTTTTATTTTTTAGTTTTGGGCGCATAAATGATCCACAATGAGAACATCTTAAAATGCCAGATAATAAAGCATTACTAGTTGATGCCTTCCTATAACGCATATCACTATTTTTTGCTAATATTTCTTGAACCTCTATCCAGTTCTTGCCTGTGATAAATCCTTTATGTTTACCTATGGATATAATCCAATCCTCAATATCTCTTTTTATTACAATTTTATTTTTTCCTTTGTGTTCGGTTTTATTATATACCATTAAACCATACTCTCCATTAAAATCTTTTTCTTCAGCATAAATGTCTACATCAAAATTTTTAAAATATTTTAGGGTATCTTTATCAGCGAAAGTATAGACAGGATTAGTAAGTATATTTTTTAAAGCCCAGCGTGTATAATATTTACCATTTTTGGTTTTTATATCGTGTTGAATTGTATAAGTTTCTAACTTTGTCAAAGATTTTAATTCTAACATTTTTTTGAATAGAGTAATAACAGTTGGCATTTCTTCGTTTTCAGTGAGTTTAAATAATTTTCTCTTTTTTCCATCAATTGAAATACTTTCTATTTGTTCAGATGAAAAACCAGTAGGGGTGTTACCACCAAGCCAACGTCCAGTTTTGGCTAAGTCTATCATATTATCCCTTATACGCTCCGCTGTATTATCTCTTTCTAATTGGGCAAATACAGAACTCATATACATCATAGCGCGACCACTTGGCGTTACATTTTCTATGTTTTCAGTAGCAGATAAGAAAACAACATCATAATTATCAAGTTCAGCAACTAGATTACTGAAGTCTGTTACATTACGACTAATTCTATCTAATTTATAAAAGGCAATAAGTTTAATTTTATTATCCCTTATGTCTTTTAACATTCTTTGAAATGCAGGTCTATTCATATTATATCCTGTAAAACCTTCATCTTCATATATAAGTATATCGTTTTCTAAATCAATATCATCAAACTGAAAAGATATCTTTCTTTTACACATTTCGATTTGGTTTTTTGTACTTTCACCTTTACCTGTATATTTTGATTTTCTAGAATAAATAGCGATTTTACGATTATCTTTTTTATTTTTAATATTTTTCATAATTTGTTCCTTTCCAATATGTATTTGATAACAATAGTATATCACAAATTTAAAATTCTTAAAAGATATTTTGTTGAAATATATATATATAAATATATAAATAAAAAAACTATATACTTCTATTTTATATAGTTTCTTTTATATTATGGAATATATTTAATAATATCACTAATATTACATTCGAGAGCAGAACATATTCTAGCCAATATGTCTAAATCAACTCGCTTTAAAGTATTTTTATAATATCGTTGTAAAGCATTAAATTTTAATCCAGTTAAATTGCATAATTTATTTTTTGACATTTTCTTTTCACTCATTATTGGAGCAAGATTAATAATGAATTTTCCATAATTTTTTAACACAAAACAGTACCACCTCTTTTATAATATAATTCTAACATAGGTACTTACTATTGACACTCTTACTAATTAGATAGTATACTAATTAGTAAGATATTATAAAATACATAATTAGTTATTCGGAATATATTTAATAATATCACTAATATTACATTCGAGAGCAAAACATATTCTAGCCAATATGTCTAAATCAACTCGTTTTAAAGTATTTTTATAATATCGCTGTAGAGCATTAAATTTTAATCCAGTTAATTCACATAATCTATTTTTTGACATTTTCTTTTTAGTCATTATTGGAGCAAGATCAATAATAAATTTACCATAATTTGATATAGGGTATTTTGTTATCATTTTCACCACCTACCTAAATTTTATCATTTAAGTTATTATTACGTAATCTTACTATTTAGTAAGTATTTAGGCAAGGTGTTAAAAGAAACTAATTATATGAATAAATAGAAAAAAACAACACAACTACATTTTTAATTAATAAAATAAGCATATAAATAATTAATGCTCTACATAAATTATTTGTTATATTATATAAATGAATCTAGAATAATTAAGGGAGAAGAAATAAATGATGATTACGAAACAGATTAAGACGCAAGAAAATATTTTAACACTATATAATTTAATCAATTTGATATATTATAATTCTGGCGAAGTTTATCCAAAAGAACTAGATAATAAAATATATGATTTATTGAATACACTAATTAAATATCTAGAAAAAGACTATTTGCATTTAGATATATGTAAAGAGGAACTAATTAGAAAGGTAACTTTTATTAAAGACTAAATAATAATTTATAATTAGCATTTGTTAATATAATAAAAAAAACTATTGAGAATATATTTTAAGTATTGTATAATATTAGGCATTGTTAGTTTGATTTTTATATTGGACTATCATTAACAATTTTTGATATTTATAATTGATATTAGTATTCTTTGTAAATTTAATTCTATGAATATATATAATTAGAAAGGTGAATTTATTATGAATATATTTTTTGAGGAAAATGTTTCTAAATGTAAGAATGAATGGGAATTTGGAACAACGACAAAAACTTGGCTATACTTTGTTTTTAAGTATATTAATAATATAGAAAATGCTATTGCTTATTTAAAGTTAAACAATGTAGATGATAGTATTGATAAAATTGATAAACTAGAAAATAAAAAATTAAAAGGTTATAAAATGATTGAATTTGAATTAATGAATTATAGATAACTAATTTTATTTAATACTTTATTAATACTTGTTGATTTTTTGTAATCGACTTGATATAATAAAAACATATTATAAAGGCAGTATTCATTTATAATAATTTTTTATATAGTTGTGTACTGTGCATTATATTTATGTAGCCACCTCGTATAATATAGTTAAGATATTTTTTAACTATATTTTCTTTTATTTAGATTTTTGTTAAGAGATATCTATAAACTCATTATTTTGTAGATTTTTAAATCTATATTATAATGTCTGTAGAGATAGAGTGGTTTTAGCCGCCTCCTTGAATATTTGATTCTTAAGAAAGACTAAAGCCTCTTCTTTACAATTTGGATATGAATAAGTTGGATAAGGACTAGATTGTTATCTTTTGCCTTTTATTTGCGAGGTTATATCTTTGTAAAGGTATTGAGGGCATCGCCTCTATCTTATATATCAAGAATTGGAGTTGTTATTATGAATTATTTTTTAGGCATTGATATTGCCAAAACAAATCATGTTGCTTCACTTATTAACAACACTGGAGATGTTGTTATTCGTGCTATCAAGTTTACTAATAGTAATGAAGGTTTTAATAAACTTTTATCAACTATTCAAGATAAACTTGGTGATTTGAGTAATATTGAAATTGCAATGGAAGCTACTGGACACTATTGGTTAAGTTTATATTCTGCTTTAACTGATAATGGATTTACAGTTTCTGTTTATAATCCTTATCAAATTAAATCTTATCGTGGAGCTTATAATAACAGAAAACAAAAGAATGATGTTATTGATTCTATTATTATTGCCGATTACTTAAGAGTATTTGGTTCTAAAGATTCTAAACTTCCACAAGAGGACTTATTATCTTTAAAGCAATTAACTCGTTTTAGATCTAATATTGTCGATAATGTTTCTTCTCTTAAAGTACAAGTTATTGGCATATTAGATAAAGTATTTCCAGAATACAAAAAACTTTTTTGTGATACCTTTGGTGTCACTTCAAAACAATTATTACTTAATTGTCCAACTCCTGATGACATCATCAAGATTTCTACAACAAAACTAGCTAATTTGTTATCTAAGTATAGTAAAGGAAAATTTAATAAAGATACTGCACTTCATATTAAAGAAGTGGCTAATGAATCTTTTGGTATTAAGTTTACTACAAATGCTTGTTCCTTTGAAATCAAACAGCTTATCAATCAAGTTATCTTTTTAGAAAATCAAATTGATGAAGTAAGTAAAGAAATCAAAGAACTTTATAATAAATTAGATAGTCATCTTTTATCAGTTCCTGGTGTTGGTATTAATTTAGCTCCTGTTATTTTAGCTGAAATTGGAGACATAAATAACTTCGATAAACCAAGTAAACTGATTGCTTTTGCTGGTACAGATCCTTCTGAAAATCAATCAGGTAATAAGTTATCATCTAATGATAAAACTTCAAAAAGAGGTTCGCCTTATCTAAGGCATGCTATTTATACAGCAAGTCTAGTTGCTATATCTAACGAGCCAGAATTAAGGGCTTATTACGATAAAAAGATAAGTGAAGGAAAACACCATTTTGTTGCCCTAGCGGGCATTAGTCGTAAATTATTAACCATCATTTACTATCTTTTAAAAGAAGATAGAGATTATATTAGATACGACAACATTAAAGACCAAAATAACTAATTTTTTAAAAATTTAAAGTCTTTAGTTGTTTTTGTCATGTCTTAATTTTTATAAATTTAAATTTTCAAACTTTTTCATAAAATTTATTAATTTAGACTTGACTTATATATAGTTGGTCTTATTTATGTAATTAGTAAACAACTATTATATAGGTAAGGTGGTTTATTATTTTGTAGTAATTAAATAATGAAGTTTGCATAAAAAAGAAGGTAGTGATTAAATTTGGGTTCAAAGACAATAGGAAATTTTATTTGTGAACTTAGAACAGAAAAAGGATTAAGTCAATATCAATTGGCAGAAATGATTCCAATATCAAGAGAAGCAGTCAGTAAATGGGAACGAGGAATTACTATTCCTGATCCATCAACATTATTAGTTTTAAGTAAAATTTTTGATGTTAGCATTAACGAAATATTACTTGGTAGAAAATTTACAAAACAGGATTCTAAATCGGAGATTCAAGAAACAATAACCTTAAATATTATAGATGATATGAGCAAAAAATCAAAAACAATCAAAAAGTTAAAAATTGTTATCATTTCTTCATTATTATTATTTATAAATATTTTTTTAATTTATTATTTTTTTAATTTATTATTTTTTTAATTCATACAATTCAATTAAGGTTTTTACAATAGAAGGTGAAAGCGAAAGTTTTAAGACTGCTAATGGAATTTTTGTCATAACAAAGGGTAAAAATTATTTTCGTTTAGGAGATATTGCATATGATGAAAATATTAATATAGATAATTTTGAATTATATTATATTGATAATGATGAAAAACAAACAATTTTTATGAGTGATAATATTAATGTTCTTTTAAGAGATTATTATGGTTATGAAGCTTATTTTGATTTTGATAATCTAAATCAAATTATTAATAATTTATATTTAAGAATTTACTTTGATAAAAGTTATGAAGATATACATCTTAATTTAAAAAAAGATTTTTCAAATGATAATTTTTTATTTAAGAAAGATACAAAAAAAGGTTATAAAGATAGTAATTATGTAATACCAGTTTTTGAACTAAACGAAGATGAATTAAAAATGCTTAATAAATTAAATTGTGATGAAGACGTTTGCTCATTAGAAATTGAAGATGGTGATCATTTTATTGTATATACATATATAAAATATAATCATATTTTGAATATAAGTGATAGACAATCACTAAATTTGACTGAATGGAATTATTTTATGAAAGAAAAATTAATTACTTATAATTATTATGAAAATGGTAAGAAAATAGAAAATATTACAATTGATTTAGATAAAATAGATATGAATGATAAAAACTACAATTATATTGAACAAATGAAAAACAATTATATTATAAAACATTTATATTAAAATTATTAGGACTTTAAAAGTCCTAATATTATAAGCCTATGGGACTTAACAAGTCCTTTATTTTTTGTAAAAAATTGTTGTATTATGTCGTTAAGAAGGAGGTATTGTATGAGTTTTTTAGAAGAATCAAAATCATCATATAAATTTATTATCCTAAAATATATGCTGTTTGTATTAATTTTATTTATATTTTCAATTTTTACAAATAGAGTATATGCTTTAGAAGAAAATTTTTATGAAAATGAAAATGGTGTTAAATTAACTGAAGAAGAATATAATTTTCTTTCAAAAATGTATTGGGATGGTTATCAATCATTAATGACACTAGAAGATTATATAGAATTTAAAAATTCAGAAGTTATGAATGGCAAGATAGAAATAAAAGAATCGATATATGGTAATTCTAATCATTATGAAATAATGCCCTATGGCAGTTCAAATACAGAGAATGGTGTAACTTTAAAAATTTTTAAATCGTGTTCAAATGATTGCTTAATTTCAGTAACAGCAGAGTGGAATGGACATCCACTTATACGTAGTTATGATGTCATTGGAGCATTTCTTAATGGTACTACATTTATAAACGATCCAACTACGACTGTAGCGACATCTAGTTCTAAAACAGTAATTAGTGATTTGAAAAAGGAAAGTTATGGAATCGGTAGTTCGTTTTTATTACCTAGTGGTTCTAATGTTACTATAAATCAAGTATTTAGAGTTCAAAAAGGTGGACATGTTTATGCTAGTTATCAACACGCAAAATCTAGTTCAACATTAGAAAAGAGTAAGAATTATACTTTTTCATACTTTGGGTATGGTCATGTATTCTTGTTTGGTAGTGGTTCACAAAATATATATGATGCTATGAATGGCGTTGATATAGCAGTTTAAATATTATTTAGGTATCAATTTTAAAATTTGGTATATATGTATTTTTGGACAAACTGCAGTAGTTCAAAGTAATAGAAAGTAAGGTGATGTTTTTAATAAAAATATAAATCTTATTTTATAAAAATATAGTAAAACTAAAAATGAGGAGGAAAATTTATGAAAAAGGTAATTTTAGGTACTACAATAGCAATAATTACATTGCTAAGTGCTATGTTTAATGCATCGGCAGCATCATCAACTGGAGTTCAGGGTGGCCCTGCAATGATATCTGGAGGGTGGTAAAATACATCAGTATGGTCTTTAACATCGCCTAATTATAGTTCAATTAAAGGGACTAGAACAGGTGTTGTTTTCACAGGATTTGGTTCATTATCAACAAGTATGAAATCTGTTGAATATCGTCCAATGAATGTTAGATTGTATGAGTATGATGTAGCACCAAATGCAGATGATTTAGTAAAAACGTATGAAGGAAAAATCAGTGGAAGAACGTTAACTGATATTTGGTTATCTAGCACTGATGATACTGGTAATATTGATAGTGAAGGAGATCCAACGGCCGAATTATATTTATCTGCTTATATGACATATATAAGTGGTGATAGTATATCTTCAGATAATAGAATATTCTGGTATAATATATACGTTGATTAAAAAATAGAGGCTAATCTATGGTATATTCCATTTTAGCCTTTTGTCATTATATGGTTTATAATAATATAATAAATAGGGGTGATATTAAACTATGAAAAGAAATGTAATCTTTATTATATCTATTTTAATATTTGCTATTATGGCATGTGGTTGTGCTAAAGGAGAAAATCAAAATGAAAATAGAAAACAAAAAGTTGGATTTTTAGAAAAGTTTTCAATGATAAAAAAAGATAGTGATTGGTATTATTATTTTATAATAAGTTATAACGATGATGGGAGTACAAGTAATTTTTTTAATGGAATAAATTTAAAGTATTCTACATTAGATGACTATTTTGTTTATATACGCGATAGTAAAACAAATAATATCATTGAAAAGGTACCATCTTTTCCTATATTAGCTACGTCCGAAAAAACAGTTAATGGCATCATGGAAAGAGATGAAGTTACAACTATTAATAATTATTTTAATTCTAAACAATTTGATGATAAAATATCAATTGATGATTTAGAAGATTTAAGTTTAAATAATTTTCAAATAGATGATATTTTGCTTTTATATAATAATGCTTTAGATTATGAGATACCACAATATTTTGGCAATTTTAGATTTCCAGAGTATAGTGTAGATAAGGGTGAGTTAATTAACGGAAAACAATGGCAGGTAGGGCAATTGAATAATTATGGTTATATAAAAGCTATTAATATTGAATTATTATACGAAGATGGGACATATTTATCTGATGTTGTTAAAAATAATAGAGCATCTGAATCGCAGGTCGAATTGTATAATTCTATTAATTTAGTAGAGGATTATATTATAACAAACCAAAGTTTAAATATAAGTGGATTAATGAATGATGAAATCTTAGAAAAAGAGCTCATGTCATTATTTAATAATATTGGAAAAACGGAAAAATAAAAATATGATAATTTTAAATAGTATACAAAAAAAATTTGGCGATAATGTCATTTTTAATAATTTATCATATAAATTTTATGATAAAGGATTATATGTCCTTTTTGGACCATCTGGTAGTGGTAAAACTACAATGTTAAATATTATTATGGGATTAATAGATTTTGATTTTGGTTCTGTATCAATTTTTGATAATACATATAAGAAAAGTGTTGATTCTGATTTTGCAATAAATTGCATCTCATATATTACGCAAGAATCATATTTTATTGATTATTTGACAGTATTTGATAATTTAAAATTATGTATGAATAAAGAAAATGAAACTTATATATTAGATTTGTTAAAAAAGTTTGAGTTGGATAGAACAAAGGACAATTATCCATTTCAATTGTCTGGTGGTGAAAAACAAAGATTAGCCATAATTCAGTCAATTTTGCAAGAGAAAAAAATATTAATTTTAGATGAACCAACTTCAGCGTTGGATTTTGATAACAAAGAAAAGATTTTTAAAATTCTATCAAATTTAAAAAATGAAATGCTAATAATTTGCTCATCACACGATGAAAGAATTTTAGATTTTGCTGATAATATTATTGATTTTAATAATTTATCTAATAATAGCAAAGAGTTCTGCAAAGAGAAAAAAGATGAAACTGTTATATTTAATTCTAAAAATAAATCTAGTAAGTCTTCATTAAAAGTGTTACATTATATGTTAAAACAAAAGAAATATAGATTTCGGGATAAAAAAGCATCGATTGTTATGATTTCCATTTTGGTTATGTCTTTACTAATTTTATTTTCATGTTATAATTATAAGGAAAAATTATTACAGAGTTTAATAGATAAGTATAATGTTAATTATGTAACGGTTTACTGTCCACTTACGACAAATGATTATTGTCAAAGTATATTTAAAAAATATAATGTTTCTAGAAGTAGTTATGTTTATGATCTTAATACTCCTCAAGAATTTGATTTTAAAACAGAAACTATTGGGCAATCAGTTATTGGTCAAGATATAAATTTTAATACCGAAATAAAGACACTTCCTTCTGATTCATCTTTTTTTCCATATAATGATTCTATTTTATATGGTACATATTTTACAGATAAAAATCAAGTTATATTAGGATATGAATTTGCACATGAAATGAATAATGATGTTTCTAAATTAATTGGAAAAACATTATCATTAAAATTACCGGATTGTGAAGATACATTTACAATAGTTGGTGTTTTAAAAAAACTTGGCAAATTTGATGGTACATACTTTAAGAGTAATATGGGAAATGCTAATTTAAATCAGTATGTGTTTATTAATGATGATTACACTAATAAATATCTATATGATGATGTGTTAGGATATAGTGAAAATGCAACCAATAGTACTGTTTTATATGCATATTTTGATAATCACAGAGATTTATATAATTTTTATAAGAAATATGTAAACAAAAAATATGGTGAAGGTATTGTTGTTGAAGACTTCTCATATATATTTATTGATTATATGCATTCTATACAAACATTACAAATGATTTCATATCCTTTAATTATTGTTATAATTATTATTTCGTTAATATTTTATTTTCAAATAAAATATATTGAATCAAAATATACAAAGCATATAATTTGTGTTTATCAATATTATGGCTATAAATATAATAAAATAAAAAAGGCAATAATTTTATATTATTTAATTGATATGACAATTATCTTTATTTTATCTTTAATAATAGCAAGTTTTTTAATGGTTATTTTAAATCATATTAATAATATTTTTAATATTTTTAGTTTTAAAGTATTTTTGTTTGATTTAAGAAGCACATTTGATTTATATATTTCATTATTGTTTTCTTCACTTATAATATCTATATTTATTATTATTACTATAAAATCAAGTGGTTGGTATAATATGTTAAAGAGAAGAAGTGATTTATTATGATTAAATTAGATAATATAAATAAAATATTTGATTATCCTGTTTTAAAAAATGTAAATTATGAATTTGAAGAAGGTAAAATTTATGTTATTAAAGGTATAAGTGGAAGTGGTAAAACTACACTTCTTAACATATTAGCGGGTCTTGATAAGCGTTATAGTGGAAATTATTATTATAATAATAGTGAAATAAAAAAAATGAATAATAAAGAATTCAAAAATTTTCGTAGTCATGTTGGATATATTACTCAGCAGAGTTTGCTAATTAGTCATTTAAGTATAGAACAAAACCTTCTTTTTATAAATAATAATGAATCCGAGGTTTTTAGGTTAGCAAAGTTGTTTAAAGTTGAAAAACAATTAAATAAATATCCAAGTGAATTGTCTGGTGGAGAGAGACAAAGAATTAGTATTATTAGAGCACTTTTAAATGATTCAAGAATAATTATAGCTGATGAACCAACTTCAGCTTTAGACAAGCTAAACTCAAAAAAATTTGTAAATGAAATAAATAAAATAAAGTCTAAAGAAAAGATAATAATAATATCAACTCATAAAGACATATATGATGAAATAGCCGATCAAATAATAAAATTGGACTATGGGAAAATTGTATCTAATAATTTAAATAACAAAAAAAGTTGTAATTATAAAATTGGAAATAAAACAAATGATAAAAAAGATGCAGTTGAAGATTTTAATTTAAAATATAATATTTTATATGATATTTCTAAAAATAAGAAGAGTTATTTAACTATTATTATGTTTGTAATTATTTATCTATTTATTCTATTTTCTATTTCTTTAAAATTAAATTTTAAAAAGGAATATATAGATTACTATTCTAAGACATATTCATTTGATATGATTGATTTGAGTGTTAGCGATATACAATTGTATAAAGATAACATAGATATAGTATATGATGAATATTTTAAAAAATATGATAACTACACAATATACGGATTATTTCCTAAACAAGATAGTAATTTTAAAAATGCTTCTACTATTACTTATGGATATTTTCCTAATAATGATAATGAAATTATTGTAAATACTGATTTTGTTGATGAACTTTTTTCTAATATTAGCTATCCAGAAGTTATTGGGAAAGATATTGTTATAGAGAATTCTTTATTTAAAATATCTGGAATTATAGATGAAATGTCTAACAATAGATTTGAAATATATGGTTCAAATGTATATTATAATGAGATAAGCGGTCCAGCTGTTTTTATGAATTATGAACTGCTTAAATCATTTGGTGATAAAAATCCAGTTTTGAATCCGTTTTCAAAAAAAATGGTTAAATTAAAGAATTATATTGATTGGTATCAGGAGCCTAAAAAGGAAAATGAAATTATCAGCATAATTTTTTCAATTTGGAAAAATAGGCTTGATAATATAACATCTAGTGCGAATTTTATTTCTAATATATGTTTAATTATTTTAGCGTTTATGAGCATAGTTGCTTTTTTATTCATTGGAAATCAAATCTCATTGGATTTATTTTATAGAAAAAAAGAAATAGGATATTTACAAATCTTTAATGTTTCTAAAAATAGAATTTCATTTATTATTATTTTTGACTATCTGTTTCAAGTAATGAAAGCAATATTAATTGGTACAATATTATATATTTTAACTTGCCTAATTTTAAAAATATTATATGATATTAATATGTTTTTAAAACTATATATGTTAGTAATGATTATTTTAATTTTAATAATATATAATTTAATTGTTGTTATTATTCCAACAAAAAAAAATTTAAAAAAGAGTATTTTAGATTTAATTAGATAAAAAATGGTGTTATATTCTTGAATAATACAAATTGAAATAGATTAGTATTATAGTTTTGTTAATAAAGGAGCCTTAGATTTGTACTCAAATCATCACGATATTATTGATTAGATTATATTAATATACTAGATTGATAAAGTAAATAAGAACCAAAAAGAACCAAAAAGAACCAAAAAGAGCCAAAATGTACTTGACTTGTGCTTGTCAAGTGGTAAAATATGGTAAAATGAAATAAATGTTTGGGAAGGAAAATATACATTTTTTCATTTTGTGCAAACAAAGAATTTATATAATAATATTTATCTATAGTAAGCAGTACTATTTATATTGGTATTGCTTTTTTATTGTGGAGATGATAATGATTACAAATTTTGTTTATTTTATCATATGTATAATTATTATTTTTAAATATACCAACATTAGTTGGATTTATGTGTTTGCATTTCTTATGTTAAAAGAAATATGGATTTTTGTATGTCCTTATTTCTTTTTTTGTTTAAGGGGGGGTTCTTATGAACGAAAATGTAGTTGTATCCGAAGAATTGATTGATTATGCATTGCTTGACAAGAAGTTTTTATCAAATTTTGATTTAGTAAAGACAGAAGAAAATGTTATGCAAATAATGACTGACTTTTTTAAAGCACAGTATAAGTTTATGAAAGTATCACCACCAAGAATGACCTCAAATTATGAAGTTAAGTTTGAATCGTTTTCAACTTTAAATGTTTCAGATTGTTTAGGTCAATATGTTGAAACTAAGTTAGATTCAGAACAAGAGATTATTAAATTTTATAATGTTATGACTGACACTATAAAACGATTGAATATAGCTGAAAAAGTTTATTATACTGAATTTTTATTAAATGGTAGATCAGAACGATTTACAGCTGAAAGAATTGGTGTTTCAAGAAATGGTATCCAACCAATTAAAAATAGTTGTATTGTCAAAATTGCATTAGCTTTTGGAAAAGAAGTTGAAAAATAAAAGATAATAATATTTATTAAGGAGGCGGATCAAATGTATTATAAAAGACAAAAAATTCCATAATTTTAAGAAATTGCTAAAAAACACTTGCAATTTTTTTGTTTTTGAGTGATATATATTATAGTGAATATATTTAATTATGAGCATTTTTAATTCATTATTAGAATAGTTAATTAGGGAGTTGAATAATTATATGGGAAAACAAAAAAATGCATTGAAATTGGCTATTTCAATTGTTATAGTTATTTTATTAAGTGTGGTATTATATTTTATTATTCATTATGCGAAAACTAAAAATTTAGAATTTGAAAATAGGAAAAATATATCTAGAAATATTATAGTCCAAAATTTATATTTAGATAAATTTGAAAAAATGTTAAATTCAAATAAAGATAATAAAGATATTGATAATATAGATAATTCACAAGAGAACAACAGTCAAACTGATGAAACAAATATAAATAATGATTTTAATGAAATTCAAAATAATAATCAAGATAATTTTGTTAATAATAATTCAAATAATAATGATTTTAATCAAAATGTTACTGTTGATAATAGCAATAATGATAATGTAACTAATGATAATAATTTTGAAAATCAAAATACGCAAATTCCAACTAATAATGATAGTGAACAAAACCTAAATAATAACAAAGATATTTATGATACAATGGAATTATGTACTGATGCAGGTTTTCAAGTAGGTTTTAAAGATACTGTTGATATTTTAAGTACATATTGTGAATCTGTTGTTATAAATGGAAAAGTAAGCTATAAACTATATATTATATGTCAGTCAGGAAATTGTGATAAATATAAATAATCAATTTTGTAATAATCAAAGTTGATTATTTTTTTTGGAAAGAAGGTAAAAATGAATAAAATAAAATATTTAATTCTTCCAATAACTTTGTTTATTGGATTTTTTTTGTATGATGAAAAGGTAAGTGCTACTACTTTTGAATCATTAACTGTTGAACACCAAGAAAATGTTTACTATGCTATGACAGGCTCTGATGGATATTTTTCGGCAGACCCATTTTCCTACTATTATATGGATGGAAAAACAGTTTATTGCATTGAGCAAGGTGTTAGATTAGATAATAACTCATATATTGGTGAAGAAGGTTATACTAATTCACCATTTAATTTTGATACAAATAGAAGAATTGAATTAATCGGTCATTATGGCTATGACTACCCAGGTCATCAAACTCAAAAATATCGTATGGCTACTCAAGCATTAATTTGGGAAACTATAACAGGTTATGATGTTAACTTTTATACTGAAAACTATGGATGGGGTGATTATATCAATATTGATTATGAAAGAGAACAAATTATGAATTTAGTCAATAATCATTATTCTAAACCTAGCTTTAATAATCAAACATTTAGTGCTATTCTTAATCAAGAGTTTGTAATTGAAGATACTAACAATATAATTAATGAATTTGAATTTTATAATAAAAATGATAACGATGCTAGAATAGAAAATAATAAATTATATGTTACTCCAAAAAGCGTTGGTGAAACTACTATACAATTATTTAAGAGTAAATATGATACTACAACTACCTTTTTCTATGTAGCAAGCGATGGATACTCTCAAAAATTAGCATATTTTCGTGCAAGTGATCCAGTTTATGCTGATATTCATTTTAATGTAGTAGGTGGAAAAATTAAAATCAAAAAGGTAGATAGTGAAAATAACAGTTGTAAGGCAAGTGGACAAGCAAGTCTTATTGGTGCAAAATATGGAGTATATGATAGTAATAATAATTTAGTAGATACATTAGTGATAGGAAATGACTGCACAGCAACATCTAAAGAATTACCTTATGGTAGATACAAAGTAAAAGAAATTTCATCATCAGTTGGTTATAAGATAGATACTAAAGTTTATGATGTAGAAATTAATAGTACAAATATATTAGAAGTAGTTTCAAGTGAAGATGTAATCAAAGGTAAAATAAAAATAAAAAAAGTTGATAATGAAACAAATGCTTGTAAATCGCAGGGACAAGGTTCTTTGATAGGTGCAAAATATGGTATATATGATATTAATAATACCCTAGTTGATACTTTAATTATCGATAGTGATTGTACAGCAACAAGTAAACTGTTACCTTATGGCAATTATAAGGTAAAAGAGATTGAGTCATCATTAGGATATGAAATCGATACTAATATTTATGATGCTGATATTATAAATACCAACATAATTGAAATTATCTCAAAAGAAAAGGTAATTAAGAATTTTATTTCTATTTTAAAACAATATGACTATGTTGATGAAACTACACAATTTTTAAATGCCGAATCAAATGTTACTTTTGAAATATATTTTGAAGATGGAACTAAATATGGTGAGATAACTACTGACAAAAATGGTTATGCAACTTTAGAACTACCTTATGGTATTTGGAAATTTCATCAAGTAAATACTCATATAGGATTTGAAAAAATTTATGATTTTTTTATTACCGTTGATGAAAATAGTCCTAAAGATCATTACTATAATATTTTAAATAATAAGTTATCAGCTTATCTTAAAGTAATAAAAGTGGATACTGAAACAGGTAATACAATTGCTATTGCTGATACTACTTTTAGAATTTTAAATATTGATACTAATCAATATGTATCACAATTTGTTGCAGGAAAAGTATATGATACTTTTAAGACTGATGAAAATGGAATAATGACAACTTATTTAAAATTAGAAGCAGGTAATTACAAATTAATTGAAGTTTCTAGTCCACATAATTATTTGATAAATACTGATGATTTAGAATTTTCGATTGGCGAAGATACATATTATAATTATACTACTTATGGAGCATTTGTAACAGTATATTTTGATAATCAAGTTATTAAAGGTCAAATTGAGGTCAATAAAAAAGGAGAAGATGTCATTATTGAAAATGGCAATTTTAGATACGAACAAAAACCTCTTGAAAACGTAGTTTTTGAAATTTATGCTAATGAGGATATTTTGTCGGCTGATGGTAATGCTTTATATTATGAAAAGGGTCAATTGGTAGATACAATAACCACTAACAAGGATGGATATGCAATAAGCAAAGAGTTATATTTAGGAACTTATTATATCGTTGAAACAAAAACAAATGATAATTATATTTTAGATACTAAAAAATATGAATTTACTTTAACTCAAAAAGATAATAAAACTCCTATTGTTTATCATACTTATAGTGCTATAAATATGTTAAAAAAAGGAACTCTTGAATTTACTAAAACTGATCTTGTAAATGGAGAGTCTATACCTAATACTACTATTGAGATTTATACAGATAAAGATGAATTAGATATGCGGAAACATGTTTTAAATAGATTGGAATCTTAATAAAAAGCCTCTTAATGAGGCTTTTATAATTATATTGTAAATTACAAAAATTCTTTTATTAATTTGGGTAAAAGTTTGTTTTGCTTTTTGCTTCCATGACCAAAACTATCAATAATATGCAAAGTTGATTTTGGCATAGCTTTATGTAAAGTATATGCCTGTTCAAGAGGAGTACAAAAATCCAATCTGTTACCAATTATAAGTGTTGGAATATTTTTAATTTTGCCAATATTTTCGATAATTTCATTTTCTTTTATAAAATAGTGTTCTGTATAGTAATGCATATAAATTTTAAAGGAATTAACTACCTTATCCCCCAGTTCTTCATCAAGATTTATTTTTAACTTTCCAATTTGGTAATCATAGTTTGTAAGATACTTTACAGTCTTTTTGATTTTAGCATTACTTTGCTTAAATAAATTTTCCAAATCTTTGTGAGTTTTTATAAGATATGGTGAAAGTTTTTCAATTATGTCAGG
>OLHA01000241.1_pt1 | contig 32273 bp, 29 predicted proteins | sample 1605961 | NCBI WGS metagenome assembly OLHA01 (sample SAMN03283288) | human gut metagenome | biome: human-associated habitat; material: feces | host: Homo sapiens | place: Peru | collected 2012
GGTTTCAACTTCCTGCCATAATATCAATGTGTCTCTTATATCGTCCCACTGCTCTTCTTCTATCAAATCTTCTATTTCTGGCTTCAAAAGTTCTTTAAGCATATTTCACCAACCAAACTATTTTTTGAAGTATATATTAAAGTTTTGTATAAAGCAATATTTATAATTTAAGTTATTATTAAGATTATAGATTAATTAAATAATAATATATGAAAGTATTTATTGATTTTAATTATTTCTATAGTATAATACAAAAATATATAATTCTTTATTTAGGCAAATTTATGAGAATATTAATTTACGAATCTAATACAAAAATTAGAGAAAGCATGATGGCAATATTGATTATGGCAGGTTACGATGTGGTAGCGTTAAGAGAAAAAAAACATATATTGAGAACGCTCGGGAAAAGACCTTTTTCTATAGCCGTTATCGATATTGAAGAAGAAGACGGAGAGATGAATAATATAATTGAAGCAATTTATACTGACGACAGATATAAAGGAATTAATATTATCGCTCATATAGACGAAACAAGTAAAGAAATTATGACAAATTTGCTTGAAAAAGGCGCAATCGGTTTTTTATTAAAGCCTTTCAATGAAAAAGATTTTTTGTCAAGATTTAATACAATAATAGATAAAGCGAATTTAAAACCTAAAAAATTAAAATATATGACAACTAAAGATTTTGACAATTCCGAGTTGGTTTTTAGAGACGATAAAAATAACCGAATTCTCCATGCGACATTAACCGAGTTATCGGCAGTCGGATTGAAATTTATTCCTAATGATAGCGGTATAAATTTAAGCGGAGTAATTGATAACGCTTCAATATATATAGGACCTTATACTTTAAATTTATCTATAAGCATAATCGATAAAAGCGGAGAAGAATACAGCGGAAATTTCACTTATGTATCTTTATTCAATTTAAAATTAATATGCAAATTGGTTCATGATAAACATTTAGAAAAATTATAAATTAAATATTTTTATTCTTAAAATAATATTTATCTTGATATTTATAAAATAAAATTATTAAAGTTTAATAACGGCAAATACGATAATATATATAGTTGATTGGACTACCCCCCAATAACTATATTTGTAATAAGCCGCTTTGTTCATCCCACAAAAGCGGTTTATTTTTTATTCGCTTCATTTAAGATTTTATTTATTTTATTCAATTTATTTTTATTCATACTTTTTATTTTAATATTTTGTTTTTTCTCTTCGTTAAAATATTTTTTCAATAATTTATTATTTTCTATAAATAAAGTTTTTATATTTTTAGATTTTGTTTTTATATAATATTCTATTTTCAAAGCCAAATTAATATTTTCAACTTCCCAAACTGAAATATATTTTAAAGGTTTATGCATTTTGGTATAATTCGCTCCCTTTCTTTTTTTATGTTTATCAAATCTCTTCATCAAATCATTTGTAATTCCCGTATAAAAAGAATCGTTTTCGCATAAAATTATATATACAAAATAATTATTCATTTTCTCTTATATCTTTTATAATTGTATCAATATCAATATAAATATCATTATTATATTTTTCAAATAAAGCGCAAATATTTTTATAATCTTCAATCGTGTCTACCGTTGTTCTTAATTCTGGCATTGCAAACTCTTCGCTTACTTTCGGATTTTCAATTTTAAATTTATCCGCATTTCTATAATGAAATTGGGTAATATGTTCATGCTCGTGCATACATTTTGAATTATCGTTTGCATATTTCAAAGCTTGATAATTTATAACCTCGACTCCGCTGCCATAAGGAAGCGCATCGTAATAGCTCAAATCGGCATTATTTTTTATATGATAATCGACTATCATATCCAAAGCTTTAACGCTTACAAGCGGATTATCTCCCGTAGCTCTCACTATAATATCCGCCTTGAATTTTTCAGAGGCTTTAGTATATCTGTCTAAAACATCGTTTTCGCTTCCGATAAAATAATCGCATTTTAGTTTTTCAAAAATATTTTTAAATTCATTATAAGATTTTTCTTCAGTTGCCACGACAAGATTATGAGCTTTTTTAGAACTTCTTAATCTCTTTATAATAAGCTCAAGCATAGAATCGCAATTTGCCATAGGTTTCAAAGCCTTTTTTGGAAGCCTTGTAGAGCCGATTCTTGAAGCAAGGATAATAATAATTTTTTTCATTTTAAAAATCCTTTTAAAAATTTTAAAATCAATTATAAAAAATAATTTTACGAATTAATAAATGCAAATATATTTTTTCCGTTTATATTTTCTTTTTCTATTAACGCGATTAAATTATTATTTTTATCAATCAAAGCTAAATATTTATTCTTTATATAAGTAAAATCAAAATTTTCAATCATTTTTGTATTTCCGCAAAAAATTTGTTTTATAGTTTTTTCGTTTTCTATAATTTTTTTATCAATATTTTTAAACATATCGAAAAAAGACAATATATTTTTACTTGAAATATTATTTAAATCGCTTGCTTTATCTAAATTAAAATCTCCGATTGCCATTCTAATTAATTCTTTTGTATAAGCAAAATTTCCCGTTATCTCCCCAATATCTCTTATAATCGCTCTTATATAAGTTCCTTTGCTAACCGAAGTTTTAATTTTAAAAAAAGGATAATTATATTCCAATAATTCAATATCGTTTACGCAAACATTGACGCTTTTGATTTCAAAATCTATATTTTCTCTCGCCATATTGTAGGCTCGCTTTCCGTTAATTCTTTTTGCGCTGAAAATAGGCGGTTTTTGAATTATATTTCCGTGAAAATTTTTCTTAATAATATTTTCAAGTTCGGCAAAACTTAAAATATTTTTTTTATCCGCAACTTTTAAAATATTTCCGTTAATATCGTCCGTATCTCTGCTCTCTCCAAAAACTCCAACCGATATATATTCTTTAGGCATATCGTCAAATAAAAAAAACAATTTCGTATATCTTCCAAAAGCCAAAATTAAAACTCCTTTAGCAAAAGGGTCTAAAGTTCCCGCATGTCCAATTTTCTTTTCTTTTAAAATCGGTTTTAATTTTTTTATTACATCAAAAGAAGTTATGCCCGCGGGTTTATTTGCTATTAAAAATCCTTTCATTATCAGCCTTTCATTATTTGAATTGTATTAAAATATATATTGAGCATATTATTGCATAAACTAGCTATATTCTTATAAATATTTGAGGCTATATCGTTTCCAATAGATTGTTTTAAATTATTGATAGCGTTAATATTATGTTTTATAGCTTCTAGTCTAGCTTGATTTAATTGCAGTAAAAAAATATTGCTTTTATCAAATTCTTCAATAGTCGTTTCAATGGCGGAATTTAATAAATAATAAACCATTATAAGTTTTTCTTTTTCTTCTAAAGATAAATCAACTTTACTTTCAATATACACTTTCGATAATTCTCCGAGTCTATAACTTAATTTATAAATAGAGTTTAAATTATCAAAAAACCAATCTATATTATTTCTTTTTCTCAAATCCGACAAAACATATTTAATATCATGAAATATAGAATAACCCGCGCTTTTATCTTCTCCGCTTATAATATAATAATGCGAACTTATTAATATGTCTTGCAAAGTGTCGAAATCGGTTTTCCATTGCGGGTCTTCTTCGTTTATATTATAATATTTTTTCTTAAAACCGCTCCAATTAATCATAAATCTTTCTATGCTTTGTTTTATATTTCTATTGTCTCTAATATCGAGCAAAGTTTCAATATAAGATTTGTCCAAATAAGCCATATCTTCGAGTAAATTATCTTCTTCTTTCTTGCATGAAAATATTAAAAAAGAAATTAAAAACGATAGAAATAATATGTCGGATATTTTAATTTTCAATCATATCTCCGTTTATATTGATTATTTTATAAAACAATGTATTATAAATAAATTATGAAAAAAAACAAGTTGTATTTTATTTCTTTTATTTTTATTATAATTATTCTATTAATTTTATTTTCCTGCAAAAATAATAATTTGCAAAAAGGAATTTTATATTCAAAATCTTATAGCGATTTAAGTTTTGAAGCGAGCAAAGAAAAAGCGATAAATCAAATATATTTTTATATTGCAAATCAAACGGCAAATTTAATTAACAGAAACGATTATAATATAATAGCTTTCGCATTGAAGGACGATAATTTAATCGATTTTGAAAAAAGCGCTATTATAAAAGAATATAAAAAAGACGATAAATTTTTTACTGAAATAAAAATTAATGACGAAAAATTATATAAAAATGTTGTCGAAAGTTTAGAGAAAATGAAAAAAGAAGGATTTATTGATTCTAAAATTAGAGCAAACGCTTCTATAGAAATTTCTGAAAATGCAAAATTAAACGCTTATACGAGACAAATGTTAACTCAAAACGCTTTAGGCAGAGCTTATGAATCGTTATACAAAATATTGATTGAAAGCGGAATTGACGCAAATAAATCTTCGGAATTGACAAATAAAGCTTATATAATCGAAGAAAGTTATAGCTCAAACGATTATAATGTAGTAATTGAAACTGAAATAAATTAAATCAAATAATAAAATTTAAAAATAAAAATTATAATAAATTTATCGGCAATTCTAAAACTCTAACCGCATTTTCTAAAGCCCATCTCATAATATCTTCTTTATTTTCTTTTCTCGCTTCGGCTAAAACTTCAACAGTATAAGGTATAAAAGAAGGTTCGTTTGCGCGTCCTCTAACTTTTTGCGGCGTTAAATAAGGAGCGTCCGTTTCTATAGTAAACATATCTTTTGGAACATATTTTGCAGCTTCTCTTATAAAATCGTTTTTAAGATAAGTCACCGCTCCCGAAAAAGAAAGAGTGTAGCCCAAATCCAATGCGATTTTAGCTTCTTCGACATTTCCGCTGAAACAATGGAATAATCCTCTTTTTGGAATATCGGCTTCTTTTAAGATTTGAAATGTGTCTTTAAATGCGTCTCTGCTATGAATCAAAATTGGCAATTCCACTTTTTTTGCAACTTCGCATAATTCTCTAAAAAAATCTCTCTGCTCTTTTTTGTTATCGTCATTATGATAATAATCGAGTCCAATCTCTCCGATAGCGTAAACCGATTTTTTCTTTAATTTATTTTTATTTAAAGTTTTTATTTTTAATTCAAAAGCCTTTATAGTATGCTCGTCATTTTCTTTCGCATAATCGGGATAATATCCTATGCTAAAAAAAACTCCTTCGGCTTCTGACAATATAAACATTCTCTCGTCTATATCGCTTGGATGAACTCCGATATCGACAAAATATAATATTCCCGATTTATTCGCTCTTTCTAAAACTTCTTTTAATTCTTTGCTCTTTTTTGATATTAATGTAAGATGGCAATGGCTGTCTATCATAATCGCTCCAAACTATTCTTTTAAATTATCGCCCGAAAGAACATGAAAATGAACATGAAAAACCGATTGTCCCGCTCCCTTTCCGCAATTATTTATTATTCTAAAAGACGATAGATTTTGCTCTTTAGCGACTTCTTTTATAGTTTCAAAAATTTTATTTATATAAAATTCTTCCGTTTCCATAATATCTTTAAAATGTTTTTTAGGAACAACCAATAAATGAACTTTCGCTTTCGGATGCAAATCTGCAAATACAACGCAATATTCATTTTCTTTTATAAATTTTGAAGGAATTTCTCCGTTTATTATTTTACAAAAAATGCAGTCTTTATCGTAATTATTATTTTGCATAATATTTTCCTTTAATTAAGAATTTATAATTTTCGTATAGTATAAATTAGAATTAAAAATTAATCTATAGTTTATTTATTTGAATTTAATTGTTTCGTTATATAAAAATAAATTTCTATAAATATAAATAATACAAATCATTTGACAATTTTTTAATAAAAAATATAATTAATTACAATTAATTTAAGGAGATTTTTTAAATATGGCGAAAACCATTAAATGTAAATCTTGCAAATCTATAAACGATAAATATGCCAAAAAATGCTCTTTCTGTGGAGCGGTTTTATATCCCGAAATATCTCGCAAAAACGCCGAATTAATAACTATAATTTTAGATATAATTTTTTCTTTTATTTATTTATTTGCAATATTTCTTTTTATAAAAAATGCAAATAATAATCAAACTCCGAAATATATTAATCTTTTGCCCGCTGCAAATAGTCTTCCTTATTTTTTAATAATATTATTATTTTTATGTTTTGCCACGACAAAAATACTTTATATATTAAATATATTCGTAATGAAAAATAATCTTTTTTTAACAATAAGAAGAGTAAGCATGTTTATAGAAGCGATTACAATGTTTCCTATTCAAACTATACTCGCTTTATATTTTTACGAACCCGCTACAAAAGAAAATAAAAAAGAAAAAACTTAATCCAAATTATTTATATATTCTTTTAATTTAATAGCGTCATTATAATCGTTATCGATTGATAAAGCTTTGTCGATATTTTCTAAAGCTAATTTTTTATCTCCCAAATCGCCGTATATTGAAGCTATATTATAATATATTAATTTGTTATTGTCGTCTATTTCTTTTGCTTTTTCTAAATATCTAATTGCCATATTATTGCTATTTTTCTTTCTGTAGCATGAAGCTATATTGCATAAAACATAAACATTATTTTTTTCGTAAATAAAATTTAAATCATGAAATAAAGAAAGCGCTTTATCGTAATCGCCTTTCTTATAATAAATGCATCCGAGCAGATTAGCGATTGTGTTTATTTGTCTTGCATTATAAATATAATTCGTGTAATTTAAAGATATATCGTATTCTCCCCATTGATAAGACTTAAAAGCTATATAAATATATCTTGAATAATCTTTTCTTACCGTTTTAATATTGTCGTTAATTTCAATAGCCTTATTAAAATATTCCGTTCTGTTCGTTTCGTCCATTATTCCCATATATTCGTAAACAAAAGGATTATCGTTTTTAATATTTATAAATCTATTAAAATATTCTAAAGAGTCTTCGTATAAATTATTTTTCATGCATAAAAAACCTACGATATATAAAGCCTCTAAATTTTCAGGTTCGTTTTCCAATATAGTTTTATAATAATTTTTTGCTTCTTCAAAATTTTTATCTTTAATGCATTTTTCCGCAAGTTTTGATAAAGATTTTATATCGTTATTATTTTCGCTCATTTTAAACTCTCTTAATTTTTTACTCTAATTTATTTTATAAAATTTTTTCATCATATTATTTCTATAGTCGGAAAAATTATCCTTTTCTATAGAAAGTCTTAAATCATGCATAAATCTTTGCATAAATCTAATATTATGAATAGTCATTAAAATTGAAAAAAGAATTTCATGCGTTTTATCCAAATGATTCAAATATGCTTTTGAAAAATTTTTACAAGTATAACAATCGCATTCTTTCTCTAAAACGGCATCGTCCATTCTGTATTTTGAATTTCTTATTCTTATAATTCCGTCCATAGTAAAAGCCTCTCCGTTTCTTGCATTTCGAGTAGGCATTACGCAATCAAACATATCTATTCCTTCCATAACCGAATTTAAAATATCTCTTGGCTCGCTCACGCCCATTAAATATCTTGGTTTTTCTTTATTCGTATAAGGCATAACTTTTGATAAAACTTCATGCATCTTTTCGGGAGTTTCTCCAACCGAAAGCCCACCGATTGCATAAAAAGGAAAATTCATTTCGTTTAAAGTTTCCGCGCTTATTTTTCTTAAATCGTCAAACATTCCGCCTTGAATGATTCCGCCTAAATATTGCCATTCTCTATTTTGAGAATTATCATGATATTCTTTGCATTCTTTTGCCCATTTATGAGTTCGCTTCATGGCTTCTTTAACATATTTATAACCCTCGTCATGTTTTGAGCATTCGTCAAGGCACATTATAAAATCAGCTCCGATTATATGTTCCGCTTCAATTACAGATTTTGGAGTAAAAAAATATTTAGTTCCGTCTATATGAGAATTAAATTCCACTCCGTTATCGTTTATCTTTCTTAATTTTGCCAAAGAAAAAACTTGAAATCCGCCCGAATCGGTTAGCATAGCTCCTTTCCAAGCCATAAATTTTTTAACTCCGCCGAATTTTTTTATAACTTCTAAACTAGGTTTAAGAATCAAATGATAAGTATTTGCAAGTATTATTTTACTTTCGCTCTCTTCTATCATAGCGGGAGTTAATGCCTTTACTGTAGCTTTAGTTCCAACGGGCATAAAAACGGGAGTGTCTATTTCAATTCCATTAATTTCTATTTTTCCAAGTCTTGCTAAAGTAGAAGAAGACGATTTTAAAACCTTAAAAGAAAAAGACATATTAAACCTTTTATTAAATATTTAATTTAAAATTAAGATACATTTTATATAAAAATTAATAAATATCAAATCTTTATTTTTCATAATTGTTTATTTTAATCAAAATAAAAAAAGCCCAAGTTTAAAACTTGAGCTTTAATCTCTTTAATTATTTAACTTATTTTAATTTATATAATCCCTGCTATTCTTCCCGCTATTTGATAGAATACAAAACTTACAATCCAAGCCACAGCGAGAGTATAAACCACAATAAAAGGTATCCATTTATTGCCAATCTCCGCTCCCATAACTCCAATTGCAGCAAAGCAAGGGAAATAAAGCAAAACGAATAACATTAAAGTATATGCTTTTATCCAATGATTAAATACGGGGTCGTTTTGGAGAGATTCTTCTAAAGTTGAAGTGTCTTCTTCGTCAAACTCTATAGCCTTAATTTGCGCTATAGTTGAAACCAAGACTTCTTTAGCCGCGCCTCCCGCAACCAAAGCTATTCCTATTCTCCAATCGAATCCTAAAGGTTTCATAACAGGCTCAACGAATTTTCCTATTTGTCCTCCGTAGGTTTTTTCTAAAGTTTCAGCCGATAATAATCTTTCGTATTCCGTATTAATAACTTCTTCGTCTTCAATATCTAATCCTTGTTCGGACGCTATAGCAATCGCTTGCTCTCTTAATGAAACTTCTTCCTGTTCGTTTGGCTCATATTGAGGGAAAGTCATAAGCGCCCATATTATTACTGACGCTGCAAATACATAAGTTCCCGCTTTCTTTATATACATCCAACCTCTATCAAACATATGCCTTAAAATAGCTTTCGCTCTTGGCACTCTATAAGGAGGAAGTTCCATAACGAAAGGAGTTTCTTCTCCCTTAAATAAAGCTTTTCTCAATACAAACGCCACTATAAAGCCGATTATAACGCCGATTATATAGATACTAAACATAACCGTAGGAGCATTATTTGGAAAGAAAGCCGCCGTAAATAAAACGAATACGGGAACTCTTGCGCCACAACTCATAAATGTAGTTATTAAAACGGTTACTATTCTGTCTTTTTTATTTCTCAAAGTTCTTGCCGCCATTGTCGCTGGAATGCTACAACCGAAACCTAAAAATAAAGGAATGAAAGATTGCCCATGCAAACCCAATCTATGCATTACTCTATCCATTATAAAAGCCGCTCTTGCCATATAACCGCAATCTTCTAAAAATGAAATTCCTACAAACAATATAAGCACTAAAGGGAAGAATGACAAAATCGCTCCAACGCCTCCTATAATTCCGTCAACAACCAAAGACTGAATTAAACTTCCTTCTGGCAATAATCCTCCGACTGCATCGGATAATAAACCGAGTCCGCTTTCTATCCATCCTTGAGGATAAGCGCCGAGAGTAAATGTGGCGTAAAATATAAGCCAAATAACCGCTAAAAATATAGGAATTCCAAGCCATTTATTTAAGAATACTACATCCGCCGCTTCTGTAAAATTAAACGCTCTTATACTGTCTTTTTTAACCGCCTCTTGCAAAGCTCCTCTTATATAAGAATATCTTTTATCCGCCATAATAGAATCGGATTTTGCATTTTCGGAAGATTCTAATTTTATTATTTCTTTATTAACCGTTTCTATTACCTCTCCGCCGTTTGAACATTCTCTTCTTATTGAATGAATCGCTCTTTCATCTTTTTCAAAAGTTTTAATAGCAAGCCATCTTTTATGCAAATCGCTTAAATCTCCTTGCATATTGTCGGTTATAGTTTTAATCGATTTTTCTACCGTCTCTCCATATCGCATGGCTGCGTCTTTATTAAGTTTATTTCCCGATTTATACATATCTTCTATTTTATCTAAAATTAGTAAAACGCTTTCGTATTTGCTTCCGTAAATTTTTAAAACGGGCAATTTCAAAAGTTCTGTAAGAGATTTTTCATTTATCTTGATTCCATCTTTTTCGGCAAACTCATACATATTAAGAACGCATACAATAGGAATTCCTAATTCAATAAGTTGTAAAGTCAAATAAAGATTTCTTTCTAAATTTGTAGCGTCTATAACATCGATTATAAAATCGGGTTTTTCGTTTAATAAAACATCGCAGGCTACAACTTCGTCTTGAGAGTAAGCGCTTAAACTATAAACGCCGGGCAAGTCAATCAAATCATAAGTATAGCCGTTATAAACCATATCTTTTTCTCTTCTTTCGACTGTAACGCCTGGATAATTTGCGACTTTATAATTTGCTCCCGTAAGAGCGTTGAATATTGTAGTTTTTCCGCAGTTTGGATTTCCCGCTATTGCCACTTTTAATTTTGTGTTATTTGAAGGAACTTTAGTTTTTTTATGGATGTCTTCTCTGTTTTCGATTAGATTCAAATCTAATTCTAATTTTTCTTTTTTCGTATCGGAAGATTTTAAAATTCTATCTTTTTTAATTTCTACTTCCGATTTTGAAACTTCAATTCCTTTCGCTTCGGAATTTCTTAAAGATATTTCATAGTCCATTATATGAACTTCAATCGGGTCTCCGAGCGGCGCTTTTCTGACAATCCATCCTTTAGCTCCTGGCGTAAAACCCATCTCAATAATCCTTTGTCTAATCTCTCCTTCGGTGGCGACTTTATCTACCACAAAACCTTCTTCTATTTCTAGTTCGGTTAACTTCATAATATACTCCTTGTTATTAAATTGTTTGTATATTCTAACACAGAGTAAGATATTTGTCAATAGTTTATAAATTAAAAAAATTAAAATTTTTAAAAGTTGAAAATTTATTTATTTGTCTTTATTGGGACAAGATATGTAAAATCAAATTTTAATTCCTGGTCGTATCTTCCGCCGACTTTATTATCTTCGGTTAAAAATAATCCGTTATTTAAAGCCAAAGTTAGAGATATTCCATTTTCAAATACAAATTCTCTTTTAATATTTAATCCAAAATAAAAAGGAACTCTATAAAAAGGGTCTCCCTCAACGCTTATAAATTGATGTTTTCTATTTATATAAAAGAATGAAACAAAAGCTATAGGCTCTATTTCAAACCAATTAAGAACGGGAATATTTCCTCTTAAAAATAATCCATGTCCGAATTTCGTTACATTATTATCTCTGTCGGGTATATTATAAGACATCATATAAAGTATAGATAATTGTTTACTATTAATTCCTACCGCTCCCGTATAATTTTCAGTAATTGCAGGCGTTCCCGCAACAAGAGGATATTCATGTCCTCCATTATGCCAATAATGAAGCGCAATATAAGGCGTCCATAGATTTATAAAATCTAACCAATAAATTACTCCAACATCAAATCTTTCTCTATGTTTAGCGTTATGTTGTATTTGCCAATTCATATATAATTCGCCTCTTCCTCCCGCCTTAAACCATTCAAAAGAAGCGCCGTATTCGTAAAATCCATGAGTAAAAGGCTCGTCATATTTATAGCTTTCTGGTCCTTTAGCTATTAAAGTATTATCGGGAGTCGACCTAACTACAGGCGTCATATCTATTAAAGGGTCTCTTATTGGCGCAGGTAAATTATGTCCACCCGTAAGAGTTCCCATTCTAAAAGATACATATTCGTTTGAAATTTGCATTGTAACTATAGGAAAAAATCTTATTCCTTTTGGCAATTCTGAAGTAAAAGGAAAAAATACGGAAACGCCAATTTTCAAATTTATCAAATCGTTAAATTGTATATCAAAATCGCCTGCCGTAAAATTTTCAAAATATGTTAAAGTTGTTCTCGTATATTCCCAACAAGTATTTTCTCCATTATATGCGTATGAACTTGTAAATAATCTAAAATCTACTGTCGTATCGCAGTATAATTGAATTACTACGCTCATATATGAAATAATTAAAATAATTATGCGTTTCATAACAAATCCTATTAAATTATTAAAAAATATAAAAATTATTATATCATATTTTATAAAAAAATAAATTATAATATTTTATTAATTTCGGTTTATACTGTTATAATATTTATAAAGAGTTAATAATTTTAAATTTTTTGTTGACTTTTTATAAAAAATTACTAAATTATAAATAGAGAAATTTCAAAGAATTTGGAGAGTACTATGGCGCGTAATATAATAGACGGATACAGAAAAATTGAAGGCAATTATCCGACTTACAGAGAATATTTAATTCATTTTTATTGTAAAGACTGCTTTAATTTTTGGGCTGTTGACGAAAAAGAAATTAATATATCGGAAAATGATGATTTGAGCCAAATTGACGATATTATAGAGGATTCGGTTTCAAATTGTCCTATATGCGGCTCTACAAATATAACGAGAAGCTATAATAATAGTTAATTAGTTTTTATATTAATTAATTCTATAATCTCTTTAGAGTCAATATCTTTTGCGATAGTTAGGGCGGTTTTATCTTCTTCGTTTATTATAGATAAATCCGCTCCTCTTTCTATAAGAAATTTAGCGGCTTTTATATTATTATTTTTCAAAGCTATTATTAAAGAACTGTCTCCTCTAATATCTATATCGTTAATATTCGCTCCGTTTTTAAGCAAATAATCTATTATTTCAGTCGCTCCGTCTTCTGCGGCATACATTAAAGGAGTTTTATTGCCAAAATCTTTTGAGTTGATATTTATTCCCGAATTTAAAAATTCTCTAATCTTTCTTAAATCGCCGTATAAACAAGCCGTATGTATATTGCTTGAATTGTCTATTCTTATATTTTTAAACATTTTTTTTAATGCAGGCAATGAAATTATTATCACGAATATAACAACTATTATTAAAGTATTTAAGCTCATAATTTTTTAAACCCTCTAAAAAATATTTAATTCTAAAATAAAAACTTTTATTTAAGGATTAAAACTCACTTTTACATTTTTTATTATATCTATATCTTTAGCGCCCGTTTTTGAATATTTAGGTATAGCAATTTTAGAGTTTGCTTTATCTCCTATATTTATTTCTGCAGTATATAAAACATTATTATCTTGATATATCGTAGCTTCAACTACTATTTTATAATTTCCATCTCTTACAAAATTTCCGTTATTATCTTTGCAATCCCAAATTATATTTATGTTTCCTTCTTTTGGAGTCGCTTCGGATACAGCGTCTATTTCATCCTGATTCATATTAATAGCGTTTGCTTTTCTCTGCCAATTTGATAAAGAATATTCTCTCTTTTTCCAACCTTCTCTCCTTCCCGTAAAATCGGTTATATAAATAGTTTTAATATAATTTCCTCTCGCATCCTCAACCCATACGGCTATTTGATTGCTTGCAAATCCGCCTCTTTTTGTATAATCAAAATTAATTTGTACAGTTTTTCTATTTTGAGCGTATTCAAAAGACGCCGTTATAAATAAAGCAAATATTGTAATAAGAATTTTCTTCATAATATTTATTTACTCCAATTTTATTTAATATGATTATAATATAATTTTTTAAATAAAAAACTATATTATAATAGCATATTTTTAATATAATTTAAATAATAATTATCAATAAAAAAATTATGATTTTAATTATTATTAAATATTTATTAAATAAATTTAAAATATTTTATATTATAATTTATACTTATTCGTATAATTATCAAATGTTTTTAATAATTTTTCTTAATTTGTATCTTTTTTTACTTGACAAGATTTATTATCTATTGTATTATTTATGTTAGAAAAAACGAACAACAAATAAACAAAAGGAGTTATAAATGAGTTCATTAATAAATCAAAGACTTATCGATTTTAAAGTTCAAGCTTACCAAAACGGAGAGTTTAAAGAAGTTTCAAAAAGCGATGTATTGGGTAAATGGAGCGTATTTTTCTTTTATCCTGCCGACTTTACTTTTGTATGTCCTACGGAATTGGGCGATTTAGCGGATACTTATGACGAGTTCAAAAAAATTAACTGCGAAATCTATTCAGTTTCAGAAGACACTCATTTCGTTCATAAAGCTTGGGCGGACGCTTCGGACACAATCAAAAAAATTAAATATCCAATGCTTGGCGACCCTACGGGAATATTGGCAAGATTTTTTGGAGTATTGGTTGAAGACGCTGGACAGGCTTTAAGAGGAAGCTTTATAGTTAGTCCTCAAGGAGAAATTAAAGCTTACGAAATTCACGACATGGGAATAGGAAGAGACGCTAACGAATTATTAAGAAAAGTTCAAGCGGCTCAATATGTTGCCGAACATGGCGGAGAAGTTTGTCCTGCAAAATGGAAACCAGGCTCTAAAACTCTAAAACCAGGAATCGATTTGGTTGGAAAAATCTAATAATCGAGTTTAAACGAATAGTTTGAAACTTTAAGTTTTGATTAAGTTAAAAAAAGAGGGAGATTTTATTCTCTCTCTTTTTATTATGATTTTTAATATTTAATTAATTATTTATTGCAGAGTTTAAAGAATCGATATCGAAAACTGAAACCGCTTCAATATCGGGAGCGATTCTTTTACTCATTCCCGTTAATACTTTACCAGGTCCGCATTCGTATATTTTAGTTATTCCCAATTTTTGCATATTAATCATACTGTCAAACCATTTAACCGTAGAAAACATTTGCTTATATAAATTTTCTTTTATAGAATCGAAAGAATGAATCTCGGCTGTGACATTTGAAAAAACTTTATTTTGAGAATTATTAAATTTTATATTTTCTAAAAATTCTTTTAAACTATCGGCTGCAGGTTTCATAAAAGGGGAGTGAAAAGCGCCCGATACTTTTAAAGGCATTACTCTTTTTGCTCCAGCTTCTTGAAGTTTTTGAGTTATATCTTCAATAGCTTTCGATAAACCCGATATAACAATTTGGTCTTTCAAATTATAATTAGCGGCTACAACCTCTTTATTTTCGGGCATACATTTAACTACATCCTCGTAATTTAATCCTAAAACTGCAGCCATTCCATAAGGGGCGTCAGAACCAGCCTTTGCCATAAGAAGTCCTCTCTCTCTTGCAATTTTTACGGCGTCTTCAAAAGTTATATAATCTGCAGCGCATAACGCTGTAATCTCGCCTAAACTATGCCCAGCGAAAAAATCGCCTTTTATATTTTTGGACTCTAAAGCCTTATAAACTGCTATTCCAACCGTAACCAACGCGGGTTGAGTATTTTCCGTTTTCTTTAAATCTTCTTCCGTTCCTTCAAAACATAAAGCCTTAATATCTATATCGCTTAAAATATTTGCAGCTTTATCGAAAATTTCTTTTGATTCTGAGATATTATCGTATAGAGATTTTCCCATTCCCGCAGTTTGAGAGCCTTGTCCTGGAAATAAAAAAGCTATATTTGACATATTATATTCTCCTTAAATATTATTAAAACTTATAAATCAATTAAAAATAATCTGTTAATAAAATATAACAATAAAATAAAGTTTTATCAAGGTTTAATTTTGTTATAAAATAGTTTATTTAATCTTTTCTATTTTTAGAGTAATATTTCCGTTCATTTCGTTAATATCGAGAATATTATATTTATTCGACAATATGCTATTTATTTCTTCTTTATAATTGGAATATTCGTCAGAATAAAAAGAATAGATTAAATAAAATTTATCGTAATTATCGATTTCTAATTTATTTTCAAAACTATTTTGATTATCTATAATAGTATAGTTTAAATTTTGATTCAAATAATAAAGATTATAAGCGTAAAATATTTCTTTGTATAAATAAACATTTAGATTTTCGTCAAAATATTTTTCAGTATTATTAACTTCAAAAAAGTCAAATCTTTTTGGATTGGTTATATTATATAAATAAATTATGCATAAAATAGCCAAAATAAATATTCTAATTTTTTTATTTTCAATTATTGATAAAAACAACGGAACAAATAAAAATATTAGAATATACGAAACGGCGGAATATCTTGCATAACGAAAAGGAGCAAGCATATTTCCAAAAAAAGCGAAAAAGCTTCCTAAAATAGATACAAAAAGCAAAATATTGAATTTCTTTTTATCTATTATTATATTCAAATCGTTTCTTTTGAAATATAAATATAATAAAGATGATATTATAAAAAATATAAATAAACCGTTAAAAGATATTCTATTTATATATCCTATAACATCCGAATTATAATTTAGACTTCGTCCAGCTCTTGAATTGGCGTTAAACATTGAATTAAAAAAATTTAAGCATAACAATTGAGATATAAATAAAGCTAATAAAAATATTCCTGCGTAATAAAGTATAATTTTATAGTTTTTTATTTCTAAATTATTTGAACCTATTTTATAAAATAAAATTAAAAATATTAATATGCATAATATTATTGGCAATTCGTATATTTTATTATTTATTTTTAAATTATAAGAAACTGAAAAATTATTTGGAGCGTCATTTTTTACTTTTAAATTGACATATCCTAAAGAATGAAAATTATAATCCAATACTTTATCCCCGTTAATATTTACATTTTTTATTTGATATAAATCGTTGGCTCTAAATAATTGATTTTTAAAATTAATTCTTGCATAAATATGTTTATAATCTCCAAAATTATTTTCGTTTATTATATTTAAGTCGGATTTTCTATATTGAATTCCTAAAATAAATAAAATAGATATTGAAACGACAAATATTATTATTAAAGCAAACCATACTTTTATTAAAATATTTTTTATTTTATTTGAAATACTGAAATTTAATAAATTATTCAAATGAAATTTTTCTTTATTTGAAATTAAAAAATTATAGAATAACATAGCGGAAAGTATCAATACAAATAGTAATGAAGAAAATTGAGTTATATAACAAATGCCCGCTATTATAGTAGTTAAAATAAAATTTTTAATAGAGTATTTATTTTCAGAAATTGTCGATAAAACTATATAAGTTATAATAATAAAAAAAGTTTCTTGTATTTGATACGCTCTTAAAAACATAGCAAAAGTTATTGATGAAGGCATAAGAGATATACAGAAAATACTTCCGAGTATTATTTCTCTGTTGTCTTCAAAAACATATTTTAAAAGTTTGTATATAAAAACAAAAGAAATTATAAATAGTAAACAATTTAAAGCAGTTCCCGTAATAATTATATTCTTTTTGTCTATAACCTCTCTTCCAATAAACGAAAGTCTAAATAACGAATAATATAAATTTGAAATATAAGGGTCTTTGCTATTTTTATATAAGGCTACTATATCGTCCAAACAATCTTTAACGCTTTTGTCTCCAAAGAAAATGATTTTATATAATTCCTTTCCGCTAATATTTGAAAAATCGCTAATAAAGTCTTTAAAATTATTTCCTAAAATATTGGTTTTATTATTTGCAGCCAAAATCGTATAATATTCGTCTTGGTCTAATTCATTTTGTTGAGAAGCCCAATAAATTCTAACAGACATTGCAAATACGCATATAAGTATTAATAATAAACGAAATATTTTATTTTTTGCTAACATATTTAATACTCGTTTATAGAATTATTTAAGATAAAATTGAATAAGTAGAAAACTATACTTAAAATAATTGATAAATATAGACGATAAAAATTTGCAATAAAAATTAATTGACGATTGACGATTGACGATTGACGATTGACGATTGACGATTGACGATTGACGAGCGTCAACAAGATATTATAAACTACCAAAATCATATAAATATTATACAATATTAAAAAAATAAGTCAAGCGTTTTATTAAAAAAATTATAACTAAAAAAAGAATTTGATTAAACTAACAAAATAACATATACTATCAAAATTAACAAAATTATTTATTTTGGATTATAATTTTATGGAAGAAGATTTTTTTACTGTAAACAAAAAAGAAGAAAATTCAAAATTAACTCCCATGATGAAACAGTATAGAGATATAAAAGATAAATATTCCGATAGCATTGTGCTTTTTCGTATGGGAGATTTTTACGAGGCTTTTTTTGAAGATGCCGAAAAATTAGCGCAAATATTAAGTATTACATTAACTAAAAGAGCTAATGTTCCAATGTCGGGATTTCCTTATCATGCAATAGACGGCTATTTATCGAAGCTTGTAAAGTCGGGAGTAAAAATAGCGATTTGCGAACAGATGGAAGACCCGAAAACAGCTAAAGGAATAGTAAAGAGAGATGTAACTCAAGTTATAACTCCAGGCACGATATCCGAAAATAAATATTTACAATCAAAAAGCAATAATTATTTAGCTTCAATTATAATTTCAAAAAATCAACAAAATGTTGCAATTTCTATATGCGATGTTTCTACGGGCGAATTATATATTACCGAAATAGAAAACGAAAACTTAAAAGAGATTATAGAAGAAGTTTGCGAAGAGATAATAAAATTTTATCCGAAAGAGATAATGACTATAGATTCTTTAAAAGAAAACGAAATAATAAAAGAGATACAAAAAAGATTTTCAAAAATATTTTATAGCCATACTCCCGATTATTTTGCAGAATATTCTTACGCTTATAAAACTCTTATAAATCATTTTAAAACATTATCTTTAAAAAGTTTTGGCATAGAAGACAAACATTTATTAATATCTTTAGCGGGTTCTACAATACATTATATAAGCGAGCTTGCAAAACATTCTTTAGAGCATATATCTAACATTAAAATTTACGATAAAAAAGCTACAATGACTTTAGATTATGCGACAATATCGAATTTGGAAATACTTACGACTATAAGAAATGATAATTATAAAATGACTTTATTCGACACTATAGACAGAACAAAAACTTCTATGGGAGCGAGATATTTAAAAAGAATTATTGTAGAGCCTTTGCTTAATATAAACGAAATAAATAAAAGACTCGATAATGTTGACTTTTTTTATAAAAACATAAAATTAACTTATAAAATCAGAGATATACTAACAGATATAGGAGATATTGAAAGGCTTACTTCAAAATTAGCTTTGGGCAGAATAAATCCTAAAGAATTAGTCGCTTTAAAAAGATTTTTAATTTTATCTTTGGAAGTTATTACGGAGCTTGCGATAAACGATTTTGAGGAAGCGAATTTTGAAGAAGTTAATGATATAAAAATAATAATCGATTTAATAGAAAGAGCGATACTTGAAGACCCGAAGATAACTACAAACGAAGGCGATATAATAAAAGACGAATATAACGAAACATTAAAAAAGTATAACGAAGCTAAAAGAGAAAGCAGAAATTGGATAAGCGAACTTGAAGGAAATTATAAATCCGAAACGGGAATAAATAGCTTAAAAATAAGATACAATAATATTATCGGTTATTATATAGAAGTTACAAAAGCCAATGTGTCCGCAGTTCCAAAAGATTTTATAAAAAGACAAACTCTATCAAACGGCGAAAGATTTATAACAGAAAAATTAATGGAATACGAAAGAATAATTAACGAAGCAAACGAAAAAAGTTACGCTTTAGAATACGAAATATTTACTGAAGTTAAAAATAAAGTAAGCGATTATTTAACTTCAATATTAAAAATGGCAAAAATAATTTCAATAATAGATGTTTATTCTTCGCTTTCAATTTTAGCAAAAGAAGATAATTATACCAAACCGATAATGACAGAAGACGGAATTATAGATATAAAAGAAGGCAGACATCCCGTAGTTGAAGCGAATTTAATTGACGAAAGTTTTATTCCAAACGACATTTATTTAGATAATAATAAAGAACATTTGCTTATAATAACGGGACCGAATATGAGCGGAAAAAGCACTTATTTAAGACAAACCGCTTTAATAGTTTTACTCGCTCAAATAGGTTCTTTCGTTCCCGCCTCAAGCGCAAAAATATCTATAGTCGACAGAATATTTACAAGAGTAGGAGCGAGCGATAATATTGCAAGAGGCGAAAGCACTTTTTTAGTCGAAATGAATGAAACCGCTTATATTTTGAATCATTGCACAAATAAAAGTTTAATAATTATGGACGAAATTGGAAGAGGAACTTCTACTTATGACGGACTTTCAATAGCTTGGGCGATAGTAGAATATTTAACTAGCGAAGAAAATAAAAAATCAAAAACTTTATTTGCAACTCATTATCATGAACTTACAATGCTTGAAGATTTGGACGGCGTTAAAAATTATAAAGTGTCGGTTGAAGAATATAAAGACGAAATTATTTTTATGAAAAAAGTTATTGAAGGAGCTGCGGAATCAAGTTATGGAATTTACGCTGCAAAAATAGCGGGAGCGCCAAATAAAATTATAAAAAGAGCGTCTGAAATATTAAAAAAATTAGAAAACGAAGCGGGCATTCAATTTGAAAACATAGAATTAAAAAATAAAAAATCTTTAGAATTTCTGCCTTTATATAATAATGATAACGAAATAAAAACCGTTATAAAAGAAAGCGAAATTGAAAAAGAAATTAAAGAATTGAATATTAATGAAATTACTCCGATTGAAGCGATTAATTTAATAAGTAAGTGGAAAAAAGATTTATAATTTTTATCTCTGTATTCTTCCCGAAGCGTCTCCGTTATAAACCGTCATAACCTCGTCAATGCTTACAAGATTAAAATCGCCTTCAATAGAATGTTTTAAACAACTTAATGCGGTTGCAAACTCTAAAGCTTCTTTATCGTCTTTGTCGTTTAGAAAAGAATAAATTAAACCCGCTGAAAAACTATCGCCTCCGCCGACTCTATCTACAATTTTAATTAAATATTCTTTTGAAAAAAAATATTCTTCGCCGTTATAAAGCATACAAGACCATAAATTTTCACTTGCAGATATTGAGCCTCTTAAAGTAATTCCGACTTTTTTGACTTTAAATTTATCGATAATTTTTTTAGCGACTTCTTTATAACCTTCATGAGAAAGTTTGCCTTCTATAATATTGCTGTCTTTTGCTTTTATTCCAAAAACTTTTTCGGCGTCTTCTTCATTTGCCATGCATATATCGATATAAGGCATTAATTTGCTCATCGTTTTATTTGCTTCTTCGGATGTCCACAATTTTTTTCTAAAATTTAAATCTAAACTAACAGTAAGATTTTTTTCTTTCGCTTTTTGGCATGCTTCAATGCATATTTCGGCTACATTTTCTCCTAAAGCGGGGGTTATTCCCGTCAAATGAAACCATTTCGCATTATTGAATATTTTATCCCAATTAAAATCTTTTATATTCGCTTTTGAAATTGAAGAATTCGCTCTATCGTAAATTACTTTAGAGCCTCTTTGACTTGCGCCTTTCTCTAAAAAATATATTCCTATTCTCTCGCCTCCTATAACTATATTTGAAACATCGACTCCATATCTTCTTAATTCGTTTATGCAAGCTTGTCCTATATCGTTATTTGGAAGTTTTGTAACAAAAGCCGTATTTATACCAAGATTTGATAAAGCTAAAGAAACATTAGCCTCTCCGCCTCCAAATCTTGCATCAAAAGAATCGGTTTGAATAAATCTCAAATTTGAAGGAGGAGATAAACGAAGCATTATTTCGCCGAAAGTAATAACAGAAGCCATAATAAATCCTTTAATAATTATATCGATATAATATATTATATTTATATTATTTCAATAATATATTAAAGAAATTGTTTTTATCTTACATAATAAATATCTTTAGGTATATAATCGTCTATCATTACCGCATCTTTAAGATTTCTTTTACTTTGAATTGCCATAACATTATAAGTAGCGACTCCGATATTGTTATTTTCAAGTATAATAGTTCTTTTTTCCATTCTCTCCAAATCTATATTTGAAGTTCTAATTTGGTCAAAATATTCGCTTGCCAATACAAAATTCTTAAAAGCTTCTCGTTCATTTTGAGCGTTATTTTCGATTGTAGAATTATAAGCGTAGGAAACGCCCATATTATTATAAAGACTCGCCAAATAACTTAAAAGGAAAAAATCGCTTTCCGTTCGCATTTCAAGTCTGCCTAATTTTTCGCGTCTTGATAAAATTTGATTTAAAGCGTTTCTATAAAATCCGTTAGCTAAATTCGCTCTATCCAAATGAAGTAAAGAATTTCCTAAAGCATAAGAAACAACGCTATTACTTGGATTTTTCTGAAATAAAGCGTTAAATCCTTCAAAAGCTCTATCAAATTCGTTATTTAAATAATAAATCCATGACAAATTATATAAAAGCTTATCTCCTCTTAATTCTGGAGGCAAATTATCGTAAGCAAGTTGATAATGTTCTTTTGCCTTTTCATAATCTTTATCCTGATAAAAATACAAATTAGCCAAATTATAATTAGCATCTGGATAGGTTTTATTTATTTCTAAAGCCGCGTTGAAATTATTAATCGAATTTCCAAATTCTCCTAAATTATAATAAATTTGTCCAAGCATATTATATACGAATTCTTTTCCTCTTCTGTAAGGATTATTTTCAAACATAGGCAAAGCGGTATTAACCAATATGTCTCTCGCTTTCTCATAATGTTTTAATCTTGCTTGATAATCTGCATATCCTATTATAGCCTCTAAATTAGAAGGATATTTTTTTAAGATTTTTTCAAGCAAAGTTCTTGAGCCATAAAAATCATCGTTGTTTAATAAATATCTTGCCAATTTAGGATAAACATCGTCGTCTATATATCCGCTTTTCAAATTATTTATATGTTCTTGAAGAGCTTTAACTTGCTTATAATTATCCTGATATATTCTTATAAGCATAGCTCTTTTTCTTGCAATTACATTATCTCCGAAAAGATTTATCATTTGAATATAATTATTGTAAGCGTTGTCGTAATAATTAGCTTGAGATAAATTTTTTGCTCTGCTTATCATTAATATTCCGCGCTCATCATAAACAGTTTTTAATTGATTTTTCTTTGAAACATAAGAAAGCATATCGTTATAAAGTTCTTCGCCTTTAATATAGTCTTCTTCGGATAATTGTTTTTCTCCTTTACTTCTATAATAATATCCGAATAAAACTCTGCTGTCAAAATCTCGAGGTTTTATATTTAAAGCGGCTTCTATTTTAGCCAAAGCGCTGTCAAATCTTTCTCTTTCTATATAGGCTTTTCCGTATCTGTTAAACCATTTTATTTGTTTTGGTTTAAGTTTATTGCCTTGAGCAAAATTTATTTCCGCATTATTATAAGCGCCTTTATATATATCCGCTAAACCTTTCTTAAAATATTCGTTTGCTTTAATTGGTTTATAAACAAATTGATACGACAATAAAACTATTCCAACGAATAATATTAAAAATACGGCAGCTACTCTTATTATATGAGCGTAATCTTTAAGAGAATTAGGAATTGGTATAAGTTCTAATATTCCGCTTTTTCCATATTCTTTAATGCTTAAACCTAATTCTCTATTTATTAATTCTGTTATATCTTCGTTAGATTTTTCGCTATCCAAAGCTTCTAATAATTCTCTCATTGAAGCTTGGTCAAGTTTTTCATTAAGAATAGCGTCTAATACATGATATCTCGTTAAAGGCGAAAGATTTTTTATACTGTCAATTACTTTGTCATGGTCTATATTATCGTCTACATTTTCGTATCTTGAAGCGCCTAATTTATCGGCGGTATCTGGAGAAGGCAATGAAGTTCCGCCTTCCATAATTTGAACGGGAGCTTCTTCTTTTATTTCGTTAGTATTTTCTATGCTATCCAAATCTGGCAAATCGTCAATTTCTTCTTTAGTTTCGTCTTTTGTAATTTTATCTTCAGTTTTTTCAGGTTCTTTATAGTTTTTAGTTTCTTCAGGAATTTTGGTATCTTCTTCGTCTAATATATTTTCTAAATCGTCTAAATTAATATCTTCTTCAGATTTAGTTTCAATTTTTTCGTCTTCTTTTCCTTTATCACTTTCAATTTTTAATTCTTCTTCATTATCTAATATATTTTCTTCGGATATATCTTCTTTAATTAAATTATCTTCTATTATGTTATCTTCAATATCGTTATCTTTAAACTCTTCGGCTTCTTCTATTTTTAAATTATCATTATCTAATATTTCTTCTAAATTTTCATTGTCTTCGTTAAAATCGTTTTCTTCAATATAGTTATCGTTTTCTTCTAAAGTTTCTTCTATAACATTATTATCAAAATCTCCCGAATCAGACAAATGAGAAATATCGCTTATTCCTAAATCATTAGAAATATTTTTATCGTTCGTATTATTGCTATTTTCCGTGTCTGGTAAATTATCGGGCAAAGGCAAATCATCCAAAATAGGCAATTTATTTGAATCACCTTCTTCTAAATTATTTTCTTCCAAATTCAAATCGTTTATATCGCTTGAAATTTTTTCATCTTCTTTTTCTTCTCCAAGATTATCAGGCAAACCCAAATCATCTAAATTGCTCAATATTTTATCGTCTTCTTCCAATCCCAAATCGTTAGGCAAACCTAAATCGTCTATATCGTTATCTTTTATAATATTGTCTTCGTCATTTGATAATAAATTGTCTATTTCGTCTATTGAAGGCAAATCGTTATCTTCCGTTGGTTTAGAGTTTTCCATATATTCGTTTGTGAAAACCGACTTAAAAGCATCGTAATCGTTTTTTGATAATTCTTCGGGCAGCTTTTTATTTCCAATTAAAAGGGCAACGCTTCCCAATCTTTCTAAATCTTCGATTTTAGGCATATACAATTTCTATAAAAATTATTTTACATATTTGATTATATTAATCTAAAAAAATATGTCAACTTAATTATCGGATATTAATAAAATTACAATAGCTATTTAAAGTATAAATTATTAATAATAATTAATTTTTAACTATTGACTTTTTTTTTAATCTATTGTATGATATGCAAATCAAATTAAGGGGGCCAGTAGCTCAGTCGGTTAGAGCAGATGACTCATAATCATCGGGTCCGGGGTTCAAGTCCCTGCTGGCCCAATTTCCCCTTATTTTCTTAATAATTGTTAGTATTGACTTTTTTATTAATTTTATGTATAAACCTTAATTAAAGGGCTGGTAGCTCAGTTGGTAGAGCAGATGACTCTTAATCATCAGGTCCAGGGTTCGACCCCCTGCCAGCTCAAATATCAAATTAAATAAAATCTTAATATTTATAAATAATAATTTTAACTTGACAAAACAAACAAATCGTTATAGAATATTTTTACAGTAAATTAATCGGATTTAAAATGAACTTAAAATATGTAAACGGAAATATAATGAAGTCGAATTCAAAAAATTATTTTGACGAATATTTTACAAAGCCCGAAATATCAGAACGACTTTATAAAAAAACTTGCGAGATTATTTCCAAATACGAAAACATAAATAAATATACTTGGATTGAGCCGAGCGTTGGAGATGGAAGTTTTTATAAATTGCTTCCGAAAAATAAAATTGGAATAGATATTAAACAAACAAAATACGACACGATATTGTCCGACTATTTAAATTACGAACTACCCGAAAAATCTTTAATAGTCATAGGAAATCCGCCTTTTGGACATAGAGGAGTTTTAGCTTTAAAATTTATAGAACATTCAGAGAAAGCGGAATTCGTAGCTTTTATACTTCCAATGTTTTTTCAAAGTTTGGGCAAAGGTTCAATAAGGTATAGAGTAAAAAATTTTAATTTATTATACGAAGAAGTTTTGCCCGAAAATTCTTTTTATATTGGAAATAAAGAAAAAGATATAAAATGCTGTTTTCAGATTTGGAGCAAAAATTATAATAATCTTAAAAAAGAATTCTGTTGGTATAATCAAAAAGAAAAAGTAGAGCCGTTTAATAATTTGCTTAAAGTTGTGACGGTTTCTTTGGCGAAAAATAGAGAATGCGGAAAGGAATGGATTTTTAATAAGAAAGCTAATTATTATTTATCTTCTACTTTTTTTAAAGATATTAATGTGGTTAAAGATTTTGATTCGGTAAAATATAAAAGCGGAATAGCGATTATTTACACGACTCAAAACGGAAGAACAATAAAAAAATTAGACGCTTTATTTAAAACTGCCGATTGGAATAAATATTCAAGCATTGCCACAAACGGATGCAGACATATTGGCAAATCTCATATTTATAAATTGTTGGAAGATAAGGGATTTAAAAATGAATATAAATGATATATTAAAAAATATAATTGAAGATAAATATAATGAATTGCGCTCTTCAAAAGATAACGAAGGCATTTTTTCTAAAATAGATTATTTTGAAGGAAACGCTATCGGACAGATAGGCGAGGAATTTGTAAAAACAATATTTAAAGAAGAAAATATTAAAATAGATAATAAACAAAAAGTAATTCATGATGAATACGATATTTTATCAAACGGAATTAAAATTGAAATAAAAACTGCAAGAAAAGGATTAAAAAATAATAGTTTTCAATTTAACGGAATAAATCCCGCTTACAATAACGATTATATTATAGTAATTGGGCTAACGCATCAAAACGCTTATTATTTAATAATAAAAGATAAAATTTCTTACAATCATAAAAAGAGAAGATATTTTTTAAAAGTAAACGAAAAAGAAAGACAACTTGTAGCAATGAACCCTGGTAATTCGGTTAACTACAAATTAACTTTACAATTATCGGATTTAAAATCTATTGATAATTTTGTTAAAGAATTAAAAAAAAATTTATTATGATTGTAAATAAAAAAAGAAGCGACTTAAATTAAAAGCCGCTTCCTATTACAATGAAAAACAAAATCGTCAAATTATTTCTCTAACTCTGCGTATAAAAATTTATGCCAGCCTAAAGGGTCGTAAACTACGCCTTTTAACTTTTTGCTAACCATTATCGGGTCTGTATAAAAGTAAATCGGTATAAGTCCCATATCTTGCATTAAGATTGTTTCCGCTTTATGCATAGCTTCCATTCTTACTTTTTGGTCTGTAGTCGACATAGCTATTTTTAAATTATTATCGTAAGCTCTGTTTGAATAACCGCCGTCATTTTGAGCGCTATAACTTAAAAACACTCCTAAAAAAGTCATTGGGTCATTATAATCGCCAATCCATCCATGACGAGCGACTACAAATTCTTTATTAAGTCTTGTATTTTGGAAAGTAGCCCATTCTTCTTGAGAAACTATTGAATCTATATTTAAATATTCTTTCCACATTTGCTGAATTGCTTCAAATATAGGAATATGATTTCCCGAATTAGACTTAAATTCTATAATCGGCATTCCTTTACCATCGGGATATCCAGCTTCGGCTAAAAGTCTCTTTGCCTCTTCTACATTCTTTTGAAAATCTTCTTCTTTAACGCTATAATAATCTCCGCCAACTTTTCTAAAATCGCCTTCCGCATCTTCCATATCGTTTATTCCGTTTGGCACCCAAGCCGCTGCGGGAATTTGTCCAGCTTTTGTAACTTCTTTAACTATATAATTTCTGTCTATAGCTAAAGCCAAAGCCTTTCTTATTCTAACATCTTTTAATATTTTGTTTGTCCAATTTAAGCAATAATAATAAGTTCCTATATACGGAGCTATATGCATTAATCCTTCATTTTGTAAAGTTTCTATATCGGGTAGAGGAGGATTATTGGCAAAATGTATTGTTCCTCCTTTAATTCCAGCCATTGCAGCGGTTTCATTTTGCATCAATACAAATACGAGTTTTTGAGGAATTACTGCATCCGCATTCCAATAATTAGTATTTTTTTCCATAACGAGTCTATCTTCCGTTCTTCTTTCGGTTAATATAAAAGGACCGTTTCCAAGATAAGAATCGGGGGATAGAGTCCAATCGTTTCCATATTTCTCTATAATATCTTTTCGTATTGGGTAAAAAGTAGGAAAAGCCGCAAGCTCAATAAAATAAGCCGTAGGAGTGGCTAATTTAACTTCAAGAGTATTTTCGTCTATTGCTTTAACTCCTAAAGATTCCAAAGGTTTTTTGCCCGCGTTAATATCCATAGCGTTAAGAACAGGCTCATATTGATAAGCGTATTCTGCAGCAGTAAGAGGGTCTACCGCTCTTCTCCAAGCGTAAACGAAATCGTCCGCCGTTATTTTCTGCCCGTCCGCCCATTTTGCATTTTCTCTTAAATGAAATGTATAGGTTAAACCGTCTTCGCTTATATCCCAACTTTCTGCAACTCCGCCGATGATTTTATTATTTTTATCTCTTGTAGCCAAACCTTCAAAAGCATGCTGAATATATATGCTTCCGTCTACAGCATTATTTAAAGCGGGGTCTATACTTCTAGGTTCTGAACCTACATTAATATAAATCGCTTTGCCATCTCTATGTTTATCTCCGCAAGATAATGATATTAAAGATAAAAACAATACGAAGATAAATAATGAATAAATTAGAGTTTTCTTTTTCATGATGAAATCCTTAATTTTTATTTTATAATATTATTCTACAATTAAATAAATTATTAGTCAATAAAAAATTATTAAAAATTATAAAGAGTTTTTTTATATTTCCGTTAATAATATTAATAATTCCAAATAAAAAAGGAGTATTGAAATGACTATAAATAATATTTCTTCAAATAATACGGCTATAAAAATTCAATCTTTAGCTTCAAAACCAAATACTGAAACTATAAAACAGGTTAAAAATACGAGCCAAAATATAAATCAAAATTCCTCTTTGTCGCCTCTTTCAAGCAGATATACTTATGCAATCGGAAAAGACGGAAAGAAATATATATTGCAATTAAGAATAGATATAGCTTCGGTTAGAGCTTTTAGCGCATTAGCTTAAATTTATTCTATGCCAAATTGTAGAAAGTTATTTATATTTTTTATTCTATTATTAAATAGTTTACTTCTTCATTCTAATTTAAACGACATATTAAACGCTAAAAAAAATTATCAAATTTATTCGGGCGATAATAAAGAAAAAATTTTTAACGCCGTTAGATATATAAATAATAATTATTCTAAAGAAAAGATAAAAGCAAAAAATATATATTCCACTTCAAAAATAGATTTATATTTGGAAAACGATTTAAAAGTTGAAGATAGAGAATTAAAAAATATTCTGCTTGAAACTATGAGAGTTTACGATATGGAAGAATATTTATTTGGAAAACTTGAAGGCAAATTAATTTTATTGATAATGGATATTAACGGAGGCTTTAGCGGAGATAAACCTTATATGCAAGGTTATTCTATTTTAGACGGAATTACTAACGAAGAAAAAAATATTATATTTTTAGATTATATAAACGGCTGGGAAAATATTGATTCGGTTATAAATACGATAGCTCATGAACTTCAACATGTTATACATTATAGCAAGATAAGAGAAAATAATAAATCTTTCGATATTTGGGTTGACGAGGCTTTGTCGGAAACTGCGGTTATTTCTTATAGAGGCGCTTTGCCAAATAATAGATTAAATTATTATAATAATGATTCTATGTATTTGATAACGAAAGGAGATTATTTTATAAATTGGAGCGGAGGTTATACGATTCATAAATATGCCACAGTTTCGCTTTTTATGTATTGGCTTGGACTTCATTCAAAAAACGGTTTTGAAATTTATAAAGATATTGCAAACGCTCCCGAAGAATATAGAGGAACTTATAAAGCGATTTTGTATGCGGCGAATAAAAATATAAAAGAGTTTAAAGATTGGAGCGAACTTTATGCGACTTGGCTAAAGGCAAATTATAATAACGATAAAGTCGGATTATACGGTTATAAAGGATTAATAGAAACAAAACCTAAAATAATAACTACCGCTTATAATTTTTCTATGTCGCCAGGAGCCGCTATTTATGTGCAAGGCGATTTTATTTCTGACGATAAACTTTTAAGATATGTAGAGCTTGGAGATAATATTTATATAGTTTATAATCCCGATATTAACGCCAAAGGAAAAGACAGATATTTAATTGTCAATTCTTATTATTGATAATATTAAAAATTTATATATAATAATTCAAAATCCATTAATTTATTAGTTATAAAATGAACGAAATTAAATCTTATATAATAACTCAAAATAAAGAATATTTTTCTAAAAATTCGGAATATATAAAATTAAAGAACTCCGAAATAAAAAAATTAATTAAAAACGGAAATATTATAAACGCATTTTTATACGAAGAAGAAAAAAATAAACTTTACGGATATTACGAAATTGATTTAAATAATTTGAATAAAAAAAATAATGAAGATTTTTTATATATAAAAATAACCGATAACTATAAAAGAAGAAGAGGAGTCTATTATAAATTAGATAAAAAATATAAAGATTTTTCTATATACGAAATTGATAATAAAACTTTTTTGAAATTAAAAAACGGACTTGCTTTATTAAACGAAAATATCTCTCAAACTTTTTTTTCTTGTCAGGTAGAAAATGATTTAGAAGAAAACGATATTTTTAAATATAAAGCTATAGAAACTTATCCTTCGCTTTATATTGCCGAGTATCAAAAAAAATTTGATTATCAAGCTTATAAAAGTATTTATAAAGAATATTTAAGATTATTAAAAACTTCAAATAGCGAAAACGATAATTCTGATAAATACATCGAAATCGGAAGTTATTTAATGAATATGCTTATTCCCGAAAAAGAATTTAGAAAACATTTGCTTGAAGGCTTTAGAATAGTTTATTTGCATCTTGACGAAATGACTTATAATATTCCTTTAGAAATACTCGCTTATGATAAAAAATTTATTTCTGAAAAAATAATTTTTTCTTATACAAACGCCGTTAATATTTTACACAATAATAATTTGAAAAATAAAAATAATAATAAAATGGCTATAGTTTCAATTCCCGATAAAAATATAAAAAACGATAAAAATACCGGCAAATGCCGGTATTTTTTTACTTTATAATTTCGCCTGTTTTTGCGTTTATTTGTTGACGCCCAACCGTAATAATTTCGTTTTCATACGATGGCGCGCTGGGCTTTTTCACAGGGGTGCGCCAATAAATTGCACCATCGGAATTACGCACCGCATATAAATTACTGTCCGATGCAACAACAAACGATGCCACATCGGTAATTATAAACGGATATGCCACACTGATATTCGTACACCATTTTTTTGCACCAGTTTTTGCATTCAAACGGCAATATGCATCACCCAAACCACCCGCATATACATCACCACCAACCAGCGCAATTGGCGCAACAATATCAACAACCGACGCACCACCGGTCATATTGCTGGTACGGAAAATATCCGCAATCCAAATTACCTCGCGCGATTTGGTGTCAACTTTTACAACCTCGCCCGTGGTCAGACCCGCATAAACATATTTTCCACTACACACGGGGTGCGCGTTGCTGCGCACACTGTTGTTTGTGGGAAAACCACTGAATATTTTGCGCCCGCGCGCGTCCTTGATTACATTCGTGCTGTCTTGGGTATATGGACATTCCGTGTTTGACATCTGTGCAATCGCCACCGGTAAATTATCAATCGGTTGATTCAAAACCTGGTTATTATTCGCATCAAATACCGGTGTGCGCAGACCCGGCAAAATCGGGTCGTGTTTACTGCACGCGGCGACCGCAAACAAACACAATAAAACGGCGAAATTTTTTCTCATACCCATATTCCCAAATTATCGCAGTGTTTGTGCGTTTGCCGATACAACCGACGGTGCCGATTTATCGTTGATAATCACATCTAACCATTTATCAGCCGCCGCTTTATCGTCGGCCGACAAATATTTCTGTGCGATTGTCAAACGCGATGTGTAATAAAACGGCGATTTTTTCGTATTCAAATCAGACAAATATTTTTCCACATCTGTGGCCTACATTTCATCCCCACGCGCCGCAACATAGTGCATTTTTGCCAAATCGCGAAAATCGCGGGTTGCGCCATCTGACGCCAATTTTTCCAATTTTTTCACATCGTGGTCAATCATATATGATTGGAACAATGCCAAATCAGCCATCGCCCCCGACGAATTTCCAGAAATTGCCGCCAGCGCATTTGCATCGGTGTTCAATGCCGCGGTTTCATAACCTGCCGCCAACGCCAAACGATTGTTGCGATATGTGCGAACACCAATTTGTACCGCGGTTGCCACAATCATTATAACCAACGCGCAAATAACCATAGTACGCGAATATTTTTTAATAAACGCCATTGTTTTATCG